>SKED01000006.1_pt1 | contig 263366 bp, 273 predicted proteins | sample 4826651 | NCBI WGS metagenome assembly SKED01 (sample SAMN11008818, study PRJNA524170) | human gut metagenome | biome: Human fecal sample; material: Feces; isolation source: fecal sample from pouch patient p19 | host: Homo sapiens | place: Israel: Tel-Aviv | collected 2016-06-28 | reverse complement strand
TTGCTGGAAGAAGCGGCCCAGCGGCTTTATAAAGAGTGGTTTGTGGATTTGCGCTTTCCGGGGCATGAAAACACGAAAATTGTGGATGGTGTGCCGGAGGGGTGGCAGTGGTGCAAAGTGAGAGACGTTGCGGACATAAATAGTAGTGCTTTGCCGAAAAATTATAAAGAGGATTTTATTGATTATGTGGATTTGGGCTCGGTTCGATGTGGCCATATAGAGACAAGAGCTCGGTATAATTTGAATGAAGCACCGGGAAGAGCAAAACGTTGTGCAAAAGATGGGGATATTATATGGGGGATGGTTCGGCCGAACCTGAAAGCATATGCGCTTGTTACAAATCCTAAAGAAACCGATGTGTTTTCAACTGGTTTTGCGGTACTGTCGGCGAAAAAAGTTCCGTATAGCTATCTTTATTGTGCGGTCACCCAAGAAGAATTTGTTGGGTATTTGGTGAACGCAACAAATGGTGCGGCTTATCCAGCGGTTAAGCCTGTACACTTTGAGGTGGCCGATATTTTGAAGCCGGATGATAAGGTGTTGGAGCAATTTCACAGTGTAGCTGATTCAATTTACAGAAAGAAAGAAGCACTGGAAAATCAAAACCATAACCTAAGAGAGTCAAGAGATTTAATTTTACCGAAGTTGATGAGCGGAGAAGTGGAGGTATAATGTATGCCAGAGTGGGTGACGTGGGTATTTGATGGAATCGGTTCGACAATTTTTTCTTTAATTGTAGGAGCCTTGATTGGCGGAGCGATTGGATATAAGATAGGCATACATAAAAACGTTAAACAGAAACAGATTGGTGGAAACAGTGCCAAGCAGCGACAGGAGTTTACACTGGAAAACGAAGATGTTTCTAAAGATGGTGGAAAAATAAAAAACAATTTCCAGCAGAGCCAAAAAGCTGGCGATAATGCAGAACAGGTACAGATTGGAGGGATAAAACGTGGACATTAACAAGCATACACAGAAAGCGGGCGATAATAGTCAGCAGATGCAGGCAAATAACATTACGATTATAAACAACAATGGCTTGACAGAAGAACAAGTTAATGAGCGGGTAAAAAAGGTAGTCAATGAATTGATACCTGTTGCGATAAAAGAGTACACTGAAGAAGCAAGGGAAACAGCAAATGAAAGAATTGCAAAATTGGAAAATTTCATTCTTCCCCGAATCAGCCAGGTTGATGGAATGATGGAATCGTTTGCTGATCCTGCATTTCAAAGACTATTGGTAAAAGCAGAACAAGAAGCAGCTGTAAGCGAAAGAGATGCGGATTATGAACTTCTGACGGAACTGTTGGTTTGTCATGTTCAAAAGGGAGATGATAGAAAGAACCGGGCAGGAATTATCAAGGCAACAGAAATAGTAGATATGGTAGATAATGATGCTTTGTGTGGATTGACCATAATAAATACGTTGGAGTCAATAAAACCTGCGTGGGGAAATGTTTCGGAGGGACTAGCTATTCTAAATCGACTTTATAAAAAACTGGAGTATATGGATTTGCCCATGGGGATAGAATGGCTAGAACATTTGGATGCTTTAGGAGCAATAAGGCTGTCGAGCGGAATAACTACTTTGAAAAAATTTTCAGAGTATTACCCCGGAGTGTTAACCGGGTATGCATGTGTTGGAATAAAGAAAGGGTCAGAGGAACATAAAAAGGCGGTCGAATTGCTTTCTACTGTAAATATTGGTCTGAGTGGGTTGGCAGATAACTGTTTTTTGGATGGATATGTCCGTCTAGAAATTGTGAATAAAAATCATATTGATAGCTTGAAAATTGCAGATTCGGAGGGGGTGCATAATATTCGACCAGATGAAAAGAAAATATTTGATGATATTTGGAATATGTATGAGAAAAACAGTGCATTACAAAATAAAGTGTCGAGGGCTTTTATAGATGAATGGGATTCGTTTGAATCACTAAAGAAAATACATCAGTGGTGGGATAAAATCCCTACTGCGTTCTCTATTACGCAGATTGGAAGAATATTGGCGCACACAAATGCAAAGCGTTGTGATCCATCTCTGCCGGATTTATTGTAATAGGAGGAATAGAAAATGAGCCGCGAATACTCCGAAAATGTCCTTGTTCAGAACAGTGCAGGCAACTTGCTGCAAAATGTTCTGGGCTGGGAGGTCGTGCTGGCTTACAACTCCGAAAAGCTGGGGCCGGATGGGACGTTGGGCCGCACCAGCTATGGGGAAGTGTTGCTGACCCGGTATTTTCGGCAGGCACTTTTGCGGCTGAACCCGTGGCTCACCCCGAACCAGCTGGACGAGGTGCAGAAGAAATTCACGGTGCACGTTTCCACCGCATCCCTGATGCAGATCAATGAGGAAAAGTATTTTCTGCTGCGGGATGGCATCCCGGTGACGGTCAAGCGGCCGGATGGCCGCACCGAAATCCGAAGCGCGGCGGTGATCGACTTCAAAAACCCGGGAAACAATCATTTCCTCGCCGTAAAAGAGATGAAGATTCACTCGCAGCTGTACCGCCGCAGAACGGACATTGTGGGCTTTGTCAATGGCATTCCGCTGCTGTTTATCGAGCTGAAAAAGCCCACCGTGGATGTGCAGAACGCCTACATAGACAACTATCGGGATTACCTCGATACCATTCCGCAGTTGTTTTATTACAATGCCTTTCTCATGCTGTCCAATGGATTGGAAGCCAAGGTGGGTACGCTTGGCAGCAAGTACGAGTTTTTCCACGAGTGGAAGCGTCTGAAGGAAAGCGATGCAGGCAGCGTGGAACTGGAAACCATGCTGCGGGGCATCTGCGAGAAAAAGACCTTCCTCGATCTGCTGGAAAACTTCATCCTTTACGACCATTCCGGTGGGCGCACCACCAAGATTCTGGCCCGCAACCACCAGTATCTCGGCGTCAACGAGGCCGTCAGTGCTTACGAGAACCGCAAGCTGAAAGACGGCAGGCTGGGGGTGTTCTGGCACACGCAGGGGTCAGGCAAGAGTTATTCGATGGTCTTTCTGGCGCAGAAGATCCGGCGCAAGTTTGCAGGATCGCCCACCATTGTGGTGCTGACCGACCGTGACGAGCTGAACCGGCAGATCAGCGATACCTTTGAAAACTGCGGTCTGCTGGGCAAGACAAAGGCTTCACAGTTCATTGCATCCAGCGGTACAGACCTTGTAAAAAAGCTGCGGGGCAACCCCAGCTTTGTGTTTACCCTGATCCAGAAGTTCAATCTGCCCAAGGAGCCGCCCATCTACCCGGATCACGACATTCTGATTTTGTCGGATGAAGCCCATCGCAGCCAGTACGGCATTTTTGCAGACAACATGATGCACCTGCTGCCCACGGCGTCCCGCATCGGCTTTACCGGTACGCCGCTTCTGGCAGATGACCATATCACCGAGCGCACCTTTGGCGGGTATCTGTCGGTGTATGATTTCAAGCGGGCGGTGGAGGACGGCGCAACGGTGCCGCTGTATTATGAAAACCGTGCGGATAAGATCGCCCAGTTGGACAAGCCGGAGATCACCGGGCGGATTTTGGATGCCATTGAAGCTGCCGACCTTGATCCCTCGCAGGAGGAAAAGCTGGAACGCGAGTTTGCAAAGGAGATCCATATTCTCACCGCAGATGAACGGCTGCGCTCCATTGCAAAGGATTTTGTGGAGCATTACTCTGACCTTTGGACCAGCGGCAAGGCGATGCTTGTCTGCCTGAATAAGGTCACCTGTGTGCGGATGTACAACTATGTGCAGGAATGCTGGCAGGCAAAGATCAGGGAGCTGGAAGCCCGGCAGGGCACAGCGACCCAGCAGGAAGCACAGGAGCTTGCCCGCAAACTGGCATGGATGAAAGAAACCGAAATGGCAGTGGTGATCAGTCAGGAGCAGAACGAGGTGCAGACCTTCAAAAAGTGGGGACTGGATATTCTGCCGCACCGTGCCAAAATGGAAAAACGAGAGCTGGATAAAGAATTCAAGGACAGCAAGAATCCGTTCCGGGTGGTGTTCGTCTGTGCCATGTGGCTGACGGGCTTTGATGTAAAGTGTCTGTCCTGTCTGTATCTGGACAAGCCGTTGAAAGCCCATACCCTGATGCAGACGATTGCTCGTGCAAACCGTGTTTCGGAGGGCAAGAGCAACGGCCTGATCGTGGACTATATTGGTATCGTAAAGGCGCTGCGCAAGGCTCTGGCAGATTATACGGTCAGCAAGAACAGCCCGGCGGGCATTGACCCAACGGTGGACAAAACGGAACTGATTCAGCGCATCCGCACGGTCATCGGAAAAACGGACGGCTTTCTGGCAGAACACGGGTTCCGGCTGCAGGAACTGGTGGATGCACAGGACTTTGAGAAGATGAACCTTGTACAGGATGCAGTCAACGCGATGTGCGAGACGTTGGAAACCAAGAAAACCTTCCAGACCTATGCGTCTGAACTGGCGCGGCTGTTCCGCTACGCAGACCGTGACGATGTGGACGATGCCGTGCGCGCCCGGAAAAACGCAATTCTCGCCATCTACGAGGGCTTGCAGCAGAAGCGGAAACATGCGGACAATACCGACCTGATGGTGCAGATCAACGGCATCGTCAACGAGTACATCCATGTGGAAAAGCCGCATCAGGAGGCTTTACCATCCCGGCAGTTTGACATCAGCAAAATTGATTTTGAGCTGCTGAGCCGGGAGTTTGCCCATACCCGGCGGAAGAATCTCTTGCTGCGCGATCTGGATGAACTGGTAAACCAGCAGCTGGCGAAAATGCTGTTTGCAAACCCGCAGCGCATTGATTATTATGACCGCTATCAGGAGATCATCGATGCCTATAATGCAGAGCAGAACCGGGCAACCATTGAGAAAACCTTCATGGATCTGATGGAGCTTGCAAGTTCACTGGACACGGAGCAGCAGCGCTATGTGCGTGAGGGCTTTTCCAGCGATGAGGAGCTTTCAGTGTACGATTTGCTGTTTTCGGAGAACCTCACGAAGCAGGAAATTGAAACGATCAAGAAGGTGTCTGTGGACTTGTTGACAAAAATCAAACAGCAGATTGCCAAACTCGACCATTGGACGGACAAGCAGGAAACTAAGGCGATTGTGGATAACCTGATCCGTAAGACCCTTTGGCAAGAACTTCCCAATAGCTATGATGTAAGCGATATCCAGACCTACCAGAAGAAAATCTACGAGTATGTATATATGCGCTACCCGGAAGTAGCATAACGCAAAAATCACCCCAGAGAGAACGCACAAGAGGCTATTCTCTCTGGGGTGATTGCGTATCAAATCATCTGAAAATGCTTCAATGCTTCCACAATTGCATCCTCTTTTTCCTTCGGACATTTAGGAGGAGAAAGTTTGAAAAAACAGACGGGCGGGTGTGAAGGCGGGTAAATCGACATGGAAAAGATCAAAGCGGATGCTTCCCGAAAAACTGCTGGGCAATTCCATCCAGCTGTGCGGTGATTTGCCGAAAATCCTGATTCAGATCCAATGTGCGTGCACCGATCTGATTGCCGCCTAAGTTGAAGAGACAATTCGGCGTGATGGCTTCCTGCGTTTTGGCGTAGACTAGCAGCCCGGAAACGTTTCCAGTATGGGCAGCATCCTGATTTTTAACGTAGGTGTAGATCTGGTAGAGGTTGGCAGAATGCAGGGTCTCTTTATTAAACTGCTGCTGCAATGTCTGGCTGTAATACTTGGCATCCAGAATGAGAACTTTTTCGCGAAAACGCAGAAAAATATCGGTTTGCATGGCAGGGAGAAACCGCAGCATGGCAGCATCGTGCTCTCCCACAAGATCCCATTTGACCTGCGCAGCCTTGACCTCAGTAAGGTAGGGATGATTTTGTCGGTAATACTCCAGAATAAAGCGTTCGTACAGCTTTGCCATGCGTTCATCCGAAAATGCTGTCATTTTATAGCTGCCGTTTTCGGTGGTCTGCAGCATATCGTGCAGCACGAAATAGCAGAGATTCAACAGCATCTCGTAATTCTGGTTGCTCCGCTGATAATGTAACTGCTTCCATGGGATTTGAGAGGGAAGCAGTGCAGAAACCGTGTCCAGAAATAGAAGCGCTTTCTTCAATTCCACTTTGCGCTCAGTAGAAACATTCTTATTCCGAAGCAGCACATGCAGGGTGGTTTTCAGAATCTGGTTATACAGGTTATCCTCGGAAAGCTCGTCAAAGGTACAGGCGACCTGTGGCTTGTGCTGGATACGGGTCTTAATGGTCTGCGGAAGATCCAGCTTTCCACGCAAAACTGACCGGGTCTCGCTTCGGGAAACATATTCTCGATAGAGCCCCTGCTTCAGCTGCCGGGAAACACCCTTTGCAAGGATGGCAGCAAACAAATCGTCGATACGCTCAAACTTTTCCGAGGCGATGCACTGATAATCCTGCTGCTGCAGCACCTGATAGGCGTAGGAGAGCATGTAGTAGATGTTCTGGATAAAGATCCCTTTGTCAGTCGTCATTGAAAACACCACGCAGATTCTTTTCCCAACGGTGCAGTTTGTCGGGCGCGTCGAACCAGTATTCTGCCAGCGTAGGCAGAAGGTCAAACTCCACCACAGAGCGCATCCAGTCAGTGGTGCAGGCGGCAGGGTCGGCCAGACAAAAGTAACTGTGTCCAACACGAAATCCGGGACCGAGGGAGGCATCTGTGGTAATTTCCCGGTTCAATGCCTTGATCTGTTCCACCAGAGCGTTGAAGGTTTCATTGTCAAGCGCAGATTGATATTTCTGGAATCCCTCGGAGGTGAACGCCGGCTCGATCTCGAAGAAACTAAAGCGTCTGCGCAGCGCATAGTCGATCATGGCCAGGCTGCGGTCGGCAGTATTCATCATACCGATAATGTACAAATTTTCCGGAACATAGAAGGGCATCCCGTTATAGGCCAGTGTGATCTTTTCGCCCCGATGGTCGCTTTCAATCAGCATCATCAGCTCGCCGAAGATCTTGCTCAGGTTGCCCCGGTTGATCTCATCGATCAGGAAAAAGTATTCTCGGTCGGGGTCGTTGGAAGCCTTCTGGCAGAAGCGGTAAAATACACCCTCTGTCAGCTTGAAGCCGGAGCCGTCCGGCCGGTAGCCCAGCATGAAATCCTCGTAGGAGTAATTCTGGTGGAACTGAACAAACTCAACCCGGGAGGAATCAGCTTGACCCATTATAGAGTACGCCAGCCGTTTGGCAGCATAGGTCTTTCCAACGCCGGGTGCACCCTGCAGAATGATATTTTTCTTGTGGCGTAGCAAAGAAACCAACACTTCATAGCGTTGCTCACTCAGAAAAACATCGTGCAGAAAATCAACTCTGGTGTAGCTGTCGGCAGATGCCTGCCGGACGGGAGCAGGGTTTTCATCCCGGATCAGATCCAGAATAAAGTTGTACTCACCCTCCGAGAGCTTGAACAGGCTTCCGTTCGGCTGTACGAAGAACTCCATTTTCTCCAGCTCAGGGAAAGCCTTCAGTACAGCATAGTCAATGGGGGAAGTCAGGCTCTCGGTCTTTTCAAAATAAATCTCTTTGCCGTTGCTTTCCTGTGTGATCTTGGCCAGAGCTACCACTCGCTTTACCGGATTGGCCTCATAGCCGATCACTAGATCCCCGGCTTTTGCATCGAGGAAATTCTGGAAAATCCTGCGCTTGTTCCCGTTGTCATTGTACAGCGTATAGGTCTGCTCTTCGCCGACCCGCAGACTGGAATAACTCCAGATCTTAGGATTGGCAGTCAGCCACCAGTAGTGGCGTGAAGGTGCTTCACAGGCGGCAGCGGCAGCCGGTACTTTCGAGAGGTCGGCTTTTTTCAGAGCCTGTAAAAGCTCATCTCGCAAGCGCCAGATGTAAGTGCCATCCGCCTTTGTGCTGGCATTTTTGCCCACATATAAAATGGGCCACCAACGCATATTTTCGCTGTCGCGGGGCATGCAGCGGCAGCCAGTCTTTTCTGCCACCCGCTGTGCAAGATGGTAGGAGTTGGAGATGTAGAAGTTGCTGGTTTCACCGTATTTAATGGCAAGCTGTTTGCAGGTGGCCTGCCCGCCGTAATCCAGCATACATTTCATCACCCGCAAAGCCTCCGAGGTAAAAACCGAGGTGTCTTGCAGCAAAGCACTCCACTGTGCGGTTGTAATGCCCGGATCATACTCACTTTCAGCAGGAAACCATCCGGCCTGCATCTGTGATGTCTTTTGTTCGGCAAGGTAGAAACGGCTCAGATAAAAGCCCAGATCAATGGCAGCGATATTCCAGTGTGTGTCTGGCCAGTATTTTCCGGCGGGGGCTGCTTCAATGGCACTGCGGATCATCTGGGTGATGGCAGCATTTTGGCTCAGTGCCACCCGCAGCTCATCATAAAGGCGGTAGCTGTTTAGCAGCGATTCTACGGAACCATCCCGCTTGGGCGGAGCATCGAAGTTCAGCGCATCCGAGATGTCACGGGCAACGGAATAGCGGTAGATATAATATTGATCCGGATACCGGAGCCACAGATAGACGCTGATGGCACTGGTGTTCTGGTAGTGGTTATTCCAACTGCCGTCGTTGTATTTTGTGCGTATTTCTTCGGTGGCAGCCTGAAATGCAATAATGCGCTGGGAAAGTTCGGTGGATTCATCAAACAAGCTGCGGAACATTGCGCGTGTTGCTTCACAGTCCGCTGCTGCGAAATTCAGGATCATCGCACGGGGATAGGCATAGCCGGTATCCAGAAGCGAAAAGACCTTTGCAGTGGCTTCCTTGAACATTTCACCAAAATCTGCCGCGTCAATATTCCAATGGTCGTGGAAATGCTGCGCGGCTTCCCATTTGAAATCTTCAACATGAGGCCAATGCTTCGGGAAATAGGTCTGGTATCCGCCCAAAACAGGCTCCAGTTTTGCAAGATCGATCATGACGGCTCCCTCCGAAATCAAAAAGTCTTTAAGATATTGTACCACGATAAAAATAGAAACACCATATTCCAACAAAAGAAAATGCCCGCCTGAAAATCAGACGGACATACTGTAAATCAAATCATCTGAAAATGCTTTAATGCTTCCACAATCGCATCCTCTTTTTCCTTCGGACACTTGGGCTGCTTTGCATTTTCATTTTTCGCTTTATTGTAATTCTCTCGCTCGATGATGCTGTACTTCTGCTTCACCTGTGCGATATAGAGATTGGAGACCTTCAACTGATGGTGTTTCCACACATAATCCCGAATCTCATTGTAAGTCGCCTTGCTTTCCGCAGCAGTCACATCCAGTTCCTCCATGTTAACGTCCACTTCGATGTGCCGCTCGACATTGAGTTTGGTCAAAAGGAGAACCGCTTCCACGTGCTTCGTCCTCGGGAACAGGTCCACCGGCTGCACCTTTTCGGCCCGATACCCATGCTCTTCCAGCCATTTGGCATCCCGGGCGGCAGTGGAGGGGTTGCAGCTGACATAGACCACCCGGCGGGGGGACATGGTGACGACAGCGGAAAGGGTGGCTTCGTCACAGCCTTTGCGAGGCGGGTCGAGCATCACAACATCTGGGTGCAGGCCCTCGGTGGCAAGCTGAGAGGCCGCCTTACCAGCATCGGCGCAGAAGAAACGGCTCTTTGCGGCTATGGCATCACCCATGCGGGCAGCATTGGCCTTGGCGCTTTCGATGGCCTCAGGCACAATCTCCACGCCGATGAGCTCCCGGCAATGGTCTGCCATGGACAGGCCAATGGTGCCCATGCCGCAGTAGAGATCCAGCAGCAGGTCATCCGGGGTCAACTGAGCATATTCTGCAGCAATGCCATAGAGCTGCTCAGCGGCCAGAGTGTTGACTTGATAGAACGACAAGGGGCCCAGCTGCACCGGAACGCCGCAGAGGGTGTCCTCAATGAACCCGGGGCCGTACAGGGTGTGGGTCTCGCTGCCCAGGATCACATTGGTGTTTCTGGCATTGACATTGATCAGGATGGTGGCGATATCGGAAAACTGCGAAGTCAGTGCGCGGCAAAGCTCCTCTGCGTTGGGCAGCTTTGCTCGGGTGCAGACCAGACAGACCATGATCTGTCCGCTGTGGACACCCCGGCGCAGAAACACATGACGCACCAGCCCCTTGCTCGTCTGCTCATCGTAGGGCTGGATGTTGTGGGCGGCAAAGAAATCGCAGAGGGTATTGCCGATCTCGTTCAGCACATCCGGCTGCAGCTTGCAGTCGGGGCAGGGTACAATGCGGTGGGTGCGCCCGGCGTAGAAACCGATGCAGGGCTTGCCGTTCTTATCACGGCCCACCGGGAATTGAACCTTATTGCGGTAGCGGTCGATCTCGGGGGAGGGGAGGGGCGGCAGCACGGGTACATCCAGCCCGCCAATGCGGCGGAAAGCATCGGTAACGCTTTCGCCCTTGGCGCGCAGTTCAGCGGCATAATCCAGATGCCGCAGGCTGCAGCCACCGCAGGGGCCGGCCACTGCACAATCTACCGGGATACGGTCAGGCGAGGGAGTCTGAATGGCATCCAGAATACCGAAAGCGTAGCGGCCGCAATCTTTAACGATGCGGATGGCGGCAACGTCACCGGGGGCAGTGCCGGGTATGAACACAGCTTCGCCGTCCGGACTGTGAGCAACGCCGCTGCCATCGTTGGACAGGCGCTCAATGGTCAGGGTCAGCACCTGATTTTTTTGTAAGGGCATGGAAATTCTCCTTTGGAATGGGATTGGGTCAGGCTTCTTCCGAAGCGGGGGCATCTGCATTCTCACTCTGAGCGGCAATGTATTTGCTGGGCGGCATCCCCTTAGCCCGCTTGAAGACCCGGGAAAAATAGAACTGGTCAAAGAAGCCTACCGAGATGGCGACCTCTGCAATGGAAAGGTTGCCGGCCCTCAGTAGTTTGCAGGCTTCGTTGATGCGGTATTCGGTCAGATAATCGATGGGGCTCTTGCCCACATTAAGCATAAACACCCGGTACAGATGACTGCGGGAAACGCCCACGCTCTTAGCGACATCATCGATGGAGATGTCGTGCGAATAGTTGAACTGGATGTATTTGATGGCATTCAGCACATATTGATTGGAGGAGGAAGCGTTGTGGGGGCGCGTCTCGCTGGTTTCCTTCATCAGGGCAGAGATGAACAGGTAGAGGTACCCCACCATGGCAGCCTCATCCTGAGGCTCTAACCCACGGGAAGAATAGATGTTGGTCAGAGCTGCCCGCATTCCCTCCGGGTCCTGCGTGTGGTGCACAGGAGCAGTGTCGGTAAAGGGCAGCTGTGCCGCCAGTTTGTGAGCGCAGGCACCGTTGAAGCCGACCCAACTGTACTCCCAGGGCTGCTGCTCATCGGCAGAGTAGCGGATGAGCTGACTGGGCCGGGCAAAGAACAGATCCCCCGGCACGACCTCAAAGGTCTTGCCGCCCACCTCAAAGGTGCCCTTGCCCGAGACCACCAGATGGATCAGGTAGTGATCCCGGATACCGGGCCCCCAGGTCTGGCCCGGGGCACAGCGCTCCAGACCACAGTTGAAGATGGATAATTCAATATTATTGGTGTAATTCTGCTTGAAGGACTGCTTGTAGACATCTGCCATGATCGTTTCCTCCAGTTGACCGCATTCTTGATTCCAGTATATCATAACTGTATCTGCAAATTCAACAAAAGTACATCCGAAACTTTGGTTTTCGCGCCGAAATTGGATTTTTTGCGGATTCAAATTGCAAAAGAGGGCGGAATGAAGTACAATAAGGCTGACCCAAGTGCATGGAGCCTTCATGCACGGACTTTGCGGAGAACGTTTGTGGAGGAGGAACGGCCATGGCGACCAGTACGCAACTCAGACGGGAGATCCTTGCGGGGCAGTGGGACGAAGCGCTCTGCACGCTCTATGGCACAGAACCGGCGGTGCTGGCCCGCCAGCGGCAGCGGTATGCCGCCGCGCTGGAACAGTTTGAGCTGTACTATGGCCCCGGGCGGCAGGTGCATGTTTACTCGGCTCCGGGCCGGGCGGAGCTGGGCGGTAACCACACCGATCATCAGCATGGGTATGGTCTTGCGGCAGCGGTGACGCTGGATCTGGTCGCAGTGGCATCCCCCAGTGACGACGGTTTTATCCGGGTCAAATCCCGGGGCTTCAACAAGCTGGATGTCATTGATCTGAGCGAGGCCGAGCCTCAGCAGGGCGAGAGCACCCATTCGGCCAGCCTGATCCGGGGCATTGCGGAAGGCTTCCGGGCACAGGGAAAGACGGTGGGTGGCTTCGATGCCTATACCGCCAGCGACGTGCTCCGGGGTAGCGGGCTTTCCAGTTCGGCGGCCTTCGAGATGGGGATGGCGGCCATCCTGAACGGGGAATATGGCTGTGGTCTGACAGCGCCGGAGCTGGCGAAGATCTGCCAGTATGCGGAAAATACATATTTCGGAAAACCCAGCGGCCTGTTGGATCAGCTGACCAGTGCCGTGGGCGGGGTCATCTTTGCGGATTTTGCCGACCCAAAGAAGCCCCGGATAGAAAAGATCCACACGGCAGGGTTGCTCCCGGCGGACATGACCCTTTGCGTGACCGATACCCGGGGCAGTCACAGCGAGCTGACCGGTGAGTTTGCGGCCATCCGGCACGAAATGGAATCGGTGGCGGCTTGTCTGGGCGGTAAGGTGTTGGGGCAGGTCAAGGAGCAGGAGTTCTGGACGGCTCTGCCACGCCTGCGCAGGGCCTGCGGGGATCGTGCTGTTCTGCGTGCGGTCCACTATTTTGAGGAGAATGCCCGCGCATTGGCCCAGCGGAATGCCCTGGTCAGCGGGGATTTCAATGCTTTCCTGCAGCTCATTCTAGAAAGTGGACACGCCTCTTTTGCCCTGTGCCAGAACGTTTACTGCTCCACAGACGTACGGCATCAGGGACTCTCGGTGGCGCTTGCCCTCAGTCAGACTCTGCTGGAGGGGCAGGGGGGAGCCTGGCGGATGCAGGGCGGCGGCTTTGCAGGGACCATTCAGGCGTTTGTACCCGGTATGCTGACGGCAAAGTATCACAATGCCATGGAAAAAGTGTTCGGTGCGGGCAGCTGCTATCTGCTCCGTCTGCGGGAGCAGGGGGCTCTGCGGGTCATTTGAACATCTGGACCCGGCCAAACAAAAAGAGCTTCACACTCCGGCAGAAGCCGGAATCGTGAAGCTCTTTCATGTTACAGGGAAAACGGCTCAGATACCACGCTGCTGCTGTTTCTGGCGCATTTCATCCGTGAAATTAGAAACGGCAGAGAAGGTATCATCGTGATAACCGAACCAGTTGGACAGGTTCTTGTAAATGTTCTCTACAAACCGGTAGCCGGAAGCAACAACATTGAACAGGAGCAGAGGCACAAACGAGATGGAGATGGAGAGAATCCCCCCCTGAAAGAAGAAATCATCCAGGTGGAGGTTATCCGTAAAGCTGTCCAATGCATCTCCCAGTTCTCCGCCGCCAAAGATCTCCGGCAGCTCTTCTTCCGGAAGCGTTGCATAAGATGCAGGCATACGCAAGTTTTCCATAAAAGGCTCCTTTCAAAGATTTACTCAGGCGGCCAGAGCTGCCGTACCTGCGGCCTGTGCCTGATTTTTGGCTTCGCTCTCGTTGTAGATATTCCGCATATCGTTGTAGATGGACAGGAAGCTCTCAATGGCAGACCTAGCCCAGTAGTAGACATAAACGCCTGCAAAACCGGCAGCAACCACAGTCATGGTCTTGCCCACGGGAGTCTGGCGGCCCCAATAATGCTCAATGGCACCCATCGTGGTCAGACCATCGTTCCGCATGTCAATGATACCGGCAATGGTGTTGCTGATGGCAGCCTGACCTAGCATACGGACCAGGTTGACACCGACATTGACGGTGAAATTCAGGACATCCTGCGCGTTGATATTCAGCTCAAAAGCGCCGCCAACGGTGTAGACCATTTCATCTTCGGAGAGAACAGCATAGGATGCGGGCAGCTGCATCGTGCTCTGATAGGTAAATTCCATGGTGGAAAACTCCTTTCGTTCGTAAAATCCGCGCAAAGGCGGACGTGAAGCTAATTGGATTATAGCATAATTGCCCAAAAACAACAAGAGAGCGATGAAACCCAAAATGCGAAAGAATTGTGAAGATACTGTGGCTGCTTTGTAAAAAAGAAACGGCTCTGCGCGGAAATATGTGGAACGTCCTGTGCGGGATGCGGCGAAAAAATGTTGTGTGAAAATTGAAAAATAATGCAAAAAGAGACGGCGGGCACCAGTTCCTCCGGAAAGGAGGGGCCAGGGCCTGCCGTCTTTGTATGGGGAGAAAAGAAGAAGGAATGTTTTAGCGGTCTGCCGCAGCCGGAGCCCGGTCATACAGTGCTGTCAGATCGGCAATATGCTCGGCCAGCAGACTGGTAAGCGGGGTGTCCAGCCGCCACTGCCAGTTGGCTCCCTGGGTGCTGGGGGTGTTGATGCGGGCCTCCGCGCCCAGATGCAGCCAGTCGGCCATGGGGATGACGGCCATATCCGAAACACTGGCAAGGCAGGCGCAGATCATGGCCTCTGTCAGATCCTCGGGCAGGCAGCGCAGGTAACGGCAGGCATAGTGGACATCCTCGGGGCTGGCAGACTGCCGCCAGCCCTCGGTGGTCACATTGTCATGGGTGCCGGTGTAGACCACGCTGTTGTGAGGGTAGGTGTAGGGAAGATAGTTGCCCGGTTCCCGGCTGTCAAAGGCAAACTGCATGATCTTCATGCCCGGATAGCCGCTGGCAGCCAGCATGGTCTTGACCTCAGGGGTCAGGTATCCCAGATCCTCCGCAATGATGCCGCCCTGACCCAGGGTCTCGTGGATGGCATCGATGAAAGCGCGATCCGGCCCCTTTTCCCAGTGGCCGCCCGCCGCCGTCTTGTTTCCGGCAGGGATGGCGTAGTAGCTCTCAAAACCACGGAAGTGGTCGATGCGCACGACATCATAAATGGAAGTAGCGTGCCGCATCCGGCGCTTCCACCAGGCGAAATCCTCGGCCTTGTGGCGGGGCCAGTCGTAGAGCGGATTGCCCCAGAGCTGACCGTCTGCCGCAAAGGCATCCGGGGGGCAGCCTGCCACCTGCGTCAGGTGGGTCTGGCCATCGGTCTGGAAGAGCTCCGGCCGCGTCCACAGATCGCTGGAATCCGGGCTGACGTAGATGGGGATATCTCCCACCAGCTGAATGCCCTTGCCGTTGGCATAGGCTTTCAGGGCGTTCCACTGGGTGTAGAAGAAGAACTGCACCGCCTTGAAATAATCCACCTGCCCGGCCAGACGCTCCCTGGCAGCGGCTACGGCAGCGGGCTGGCGGGTGCGCAGGTCATCCGGCCAGTCACACAGGCCTGCCTGTCCCTGTTCGGCCTTGACGGCCATGAACAGGGCGTAATCGTCCAGCCAGAAGCTCTGTGCCGTGCAGAAGTCTTTGTACTCCACGCTGGCTGCAGCCAGCAGACGGTCAGCGGCTTTTTGCAGCACCACCGGGCGCTGCTGGTAGAGCACACCATAATCTACCGGTCCAACCGGAACCTCAGCGGGAATCTCATCGGCGGTCAGATAGCCCTGCTCGTGCAGGACACGGAAATCGATAAAGTAGGGGTTCCCGGCAAAGGCGGAAAAGCTCTGGTAGGGGCTGTCACCGTATCCGGTGGGGCCAATGGGCAGGATCTGCCAATAGGTCTGCTTTGCACGGGCCAGAAAATCCACGAACGAAAAGGCTTCTTCCCCCAGCGTGCCGATGCCAAAGGGCCCCGGCAGACTAAAAACGGGCATCAGAATGCCGCATGCTCGCATGGTGAACTCCTCCTTAACCCTTGACAGCGCCTGCAACAACACCCTCAATGATGTATTTCTGGCAGGTCATGTACAGGATGATGATGGGGATGATGGCGATGATGATGCAGGCCATCATGGGAGCCAGTTCCACACGGCCATAGCCGCCGCGGAAGTACTGGATCGCCATGGGGATGGTGCGGTACTTCTTGATATCCAGCACCAGAGTGGGCAGCAGGTAGTCGTTCCAGACCCACATGGTTTCCAGAATGGCGGTGGAGATCATGGTAGGCTTCAGGATGGGGAACACGATCTTGAAGAAGATTTGGATGGGGTTGCAGCCATCGATCATGGCGGCCTCCTCAATCTCCATGGGAACGCTCTTCATAAAGCCGGTGAACATGAACACGGCCAGACCGGCACCAAAGCCCAGATAGATGATGCAGATGTTCCAGGGGGTGTTCAGTTTGAGGGTATCTGCGGTCTTGGACAGGGTGAACATGACCATCTGGAAGGGGACGACCATGGAGAACACGATGAGCAGGTTCATAAACTTGCTGAGCTTGTTGTTCACGCGGGTCAGGTACCAGCCTGTCATGGAGCAGCACAGCAGGATGAGGGCCACGCTGGAAACGGTGATGACGAGGCTGTAGCCCAAACTGGAAAGGAAGCCCATTTTGATCACGCCGTAGACGTAGTTGGAAAGGCCAGCAAAGGTCTCACTGGTGGGCAACTGGAACACGGTAGAGGTGGTAAAGGTACCCTCTTTTTTCAGGCTGTTCAGCAGGATCAGGACGATGGGGTAGATCCACAGCAGGCAAAGCAGGGCCATGATGACGGTGAGAATGTTATCCCACAACTTTTTCTGTTTAATCATTACTGCTGGACCTCCTTAGAACGGGTGAAGTGGAGCTGCGCCAGAGAGATGACCACAACAATCAGGAAGAATACCACAGCCTTTGCCTGGCCGATGCCCTTCCACTGAGCACCGGAGCGGCCATAGAAGGTATTGTAGATGTTCAGGGCCAGCATTTCACTGGCGTTGGCAGGTTCGCCTGCGGTCAGAGCAACGTTCTGGTCGAACAGCTTAAAGCTGTTGGTCAGGGTCAGGAAGGTGCAGATGGTGATGCTGGGCATGACCATGGGCAGCTTGATCTTGAACAGGATCTCGCGGTCAGAAGCACCGTCGATCTTAGCAGCCTCGATCAGGTCACCGGGCACGCTCTGCAGACCGGCCACGTAGATGATCATCATATAACCGATCTGCTGCCAGCACATCAGAATGACCAGACCGACGAAACCGGCCTTGGCATCCAGTGCCAGCAGGGGCTTTTGCAGGTTTGCCAGAACGCCGTTGAGCAGGATCTGCCAGATGTAGCCCAGCAGGATGCCGCCGATCAGGTTGGGCATGAAGTAAACGGTACGGAAAATGTTGGTACCCTTGATGCCGCGGGTCAGCACGATTGCAATGGCAAAGGCACAGACATTGATCAGCACAGTGGAGATCACGGTAAACGCTGCCGTAAAGCCGAACGCATGCAGGAAGGTGGAATCCTGGAACACGGAAATATAGTTCTGGATGCCCACAAAGGTGGTCTTGCTCACGGTGGTGAAGCGCTGGAAGGAAAGGAAGATGCCCCAGATAAAGGGCCAGATAAAGCCGATGATGAACGCGATCAGGGTAGGAAGCACGAACACCGGCCAATATTTGCTGATGGCCTTTTGCATGATATACCTCCAAAACAAAAGGAGGCGGGCGAACAGCTCGCCCGCCTCCCATTACGGTTTACACAAATAAAAGGGGAAAGAGAAAACCGAGAATGCTTAGCCGTTTGCCAGCTTGTACTCCTTAGCCCAGCCATCGACGAAGGCAGTGACAACGCCGTTCCAGTCGCCGGTGCCTGCTGCGTAAGCGGTCAGAGCGGAACCAACGCCGTTCTTCCACTCCTCGGAAGGCATGGTGGAGAAGCACCAGTCAACACTGGTCTTGCCAGCTGCAACGTAGTCGTTTGCAATGGCGATCAGGGGGTTGGTGGAGTCCTTAGCCTTCTTGAAGGGGATGACGAAGCCCATCTTGTCAGCCATCGCGCTGGTGCCGGCCTCAGAGGTGACGCACCAGTACAGGAAGTCCAGAGTAGCCTGAATGTCGGCATCAGAAGAAGCGTTGTTCACGCACCAGAAGTTCTCGGAACCGGTGCACAGACCCTGATTCTCCTCACCATCCACGCCGATGTAGATGGGCAGCATACCCAGGTTGTCGTCGCCCAGATCCTTCACGTCATTGTAAGCCCAGGTGCCGTTCTGATAGAAGACAGCCTTCTTGCCCACGAACTCGGCCACAGCGTCGTTGCCGGTCTTGGAAGCCAGCAGGGTAGGATCGCAGGTGGAATCGGTGATGTACAGATCCCAAATCTGCTTGTAGTTGTCCAGATAGGTGCCCTTGATGGCGTCGGTGGAGCCGATGCCGTCTGCCTTGTACTCGTAGTAGATGGGCAGGTTTGCCAGATGGGTCTTGAAGCGCCAGTCAGAAGAACCGTCCATGCCAGCGGAGGTGAAAGCACCGTCCACGCCCAGCTCGGCCTTGCGTGCCTGGATATCATCGGCAACCTTCTTCAGATCGTCAAAGCCCTTGATATCGTCCTGGGTGTAACCAGCGGCGCTCAGCAGCTCCTTGTTGTAGATGATACCGTAGGTCTCAATGACGTATGCAATGCTGGTGACAGCGTCGCCGTCCTTCAGGGCGAAGGAGTCGCTGGTCAGCTCGCCGTACAGCTTGCTGCCGGACAGGTCGTAGCAGTAATCCTTCCAGTTGGCCAGACCCACAGGGCCGTTGACCTGGAACAGGGTGGGAGCCTCGCTCTTTTCCATCTCGCTCATCAGAGTGGTCTCATACTGGCCGGAAGCGGCGGTGACAACGGTCACAGGCACGCCGGTCTCCTTGGTGTACTCAGCGGCCAGATCCTGCCAATCCTGATCCTGCTCCGGCTTGAAGTTCAGGTAGTAGACCTTGCCGTCAGCCTTTGCAGCGGTCGAAGAACCGGCAGCAGAGCTGGCAGTGGAGGAAGCGGTGGAGCTGGAAGAACCGCCACAGGCAGCCAGACCCAGAGCAGCGGCGGATGCACCGGCCACTTTCAGGAAATTACGACGAGAGATCATCTTTTTCATAGTAGTACTCCTTCTTCTTTTGGTTAATATCTGCCACCGTCCACAGCATGAGGACGGAAGTTAGACTGAATCGTTCCGGCGGCAGGGGCAAACGCTTTCGCCCTGCTGCAATTCCGGCTGGAGCGTGACGGTCTGGGCCGGGGCTCCGTGTTCGATCTGCCGCACCAGCAGCTCGATGCTCTGCAGTGCAATCTGTTCACTGGGCTGGACGATGGTGGTCATCACCGGCACGCAGTAGCGGGACATCGTGATGCCATCAAAACCGATCACTGAGACATCCTCCGGCACCCGCATACCTGCACTTACCAGCGCCCGGATGGCACCAAAGGCGATCACATCGCTCATGGCAAACAGGGCAGTGAACTCGGCCCGGCGAGCCAGAAGACTGTTCATGGCGTGGTAGGCGGACTCGAAATCGTAGTTGGACAGGCCATAGAGCTTATCGTCAAGGACAAGCCCTGCGTCCTCCATGGCATCCTGCGCACCCAAACGGCGCATCCGGCTGGGAAAGCTGGTGGCCGGGCCGCCCAGCACCGCAATCTTGCGGTGCCCCTGTGCGATGAGATGGGAGACTGCCGCTTTTGCTGCGGCCCGGTCATCCACACCCACCATTGAGAGGTTGGGAAAGTCCAATTCATTGGAGACCAGCGTGGCCAGTACGGAGGGAACGGAGATGTTTGCAAAGCCGTTCTGGAAGTTCGTGACACTGCCGCCCAAAAAGATCATGCCCTTGGGCTTGATCTCCCGCAGGATCTTCTCGGCAGCATCGATCTCGTTGGCGTTCTCGTCCAGGTAGGAGACGATGCCGTTGTACCCATACAGGGTAGCAGCCCGCTGCAGCTGAACGAGGAAGTCGGAGAAGAAGATGTTCCGGGTCCCCTTGACCACGAACACCAGGCTGCGGGATTGCTGGATCTTCAGTTGCCGCGCGTTGGTGTTGGGGGTGAAGCCTGCCTCCCGCATGACCTTGAGCACATGCTCCTTGGTCTCGGGCCGGACATCCGGCCGGTCATTGATGACACGCGAAATGGTGCTGACAGAACAGCCGCTGATGCGGGCAATGTCCTTGATCGTCATATCGCGTGCCCTCGCTTTCGGTTGGATTTTCGGGAACGGTGTCGGGAACGTTTCCAGTGGCTATAGTATGGCACATTTTGTTCAAAAAATCAATCATGTTGGAGCGATTTCGTGAAATGTGTACAAAGAATCGGTTTGACGTTGTGCAGTTTGATTTGCCAACACATCAAAACACCGGTTGATTTCGGAAATTCCCGGTAACATGTCAGAAAATACCGGAAAAACCGTACCGGTTTGTAACTTTTTGACCGGGTGATGCAATTTTATGGACGAGGGTGATCTGCCCGGAAATTGCGGGAACGGTTCCATAAGATGTTCCCAGAATGCGGCAAAAAGAAACAGGCAGACTACTGCGTGCCGGGAGCACTGCACAAACGAAAGATACAACAAAAAAGCGCTTTCACCTTGTCATCGGTGAAAGCGCTTTGCTGATTGCTGATTATTTTGAATGGGTTGATAAAGTTCTGATTAGTCGCTGACGTAGGGCATCAGAGCAACGTGACGAGCACGCTTGATGGCGGTGGTCAGTGCGCGCTGATGATAAGCGCAGGTGCCGGTCACACGGCGGGGAATGATCTTAGCACGCTCAGAGACGTACTTACGCAGACGGGGCACGTCCTTGTAATCGATGGTGTCGATGCGATCGACACAGAAGCTGCAAACCTTCTTGCGGCCGCGACGCATGGGGCGTGCGGGGCGAGAGCCTTCGGTTCTTTCAAAAGCCATTGCTTATTACCTCCTATAAGAATTGAACGGTCAGACCGTTACGGAATCAGAACGGCAGGTCATCACTGTCATCAATGACAGCAAAATCATCTGCACTGCCGGCGGAATAGCTGGGAGCTGCCTCCACAGCAGCCGGACGAGCAGGGGCTGCGTTCTGGTAGGCGGGAGCAGAATTCTGATAATTTGCTCCACCACCCTGATTGCTGCTCTTGGGGCCTGCAAAGCTGATGTTGTTGGCTACGACTTCCACAGCCGTGCGATTGTTGCCGTTCTTATCCTGATACTGGCGGGTCTGAAGAGAGCCTTCAATGGCGATCAGACTGCCTTTCTGGAAATACTTAGAAACAAACTCGGCCTGAGAACGCCAGGCAACAATATCAATGAAGTCAGCCTGACGCTGCTCACCCTGACGCACAAAATTGCGGTCGCAGGCAATGCGGAAGCTGCACACATTGGTGCCCTGGGGCGTGGTGCGGAGTTCAGGATCCGCCACAAGACGGCCCATGATAGCAACAACATTCAACATTTTACGGTCTCCCTTTCTGTCACGAAAAGATTACTCCTCGTGGGCAACGATCAGGCTGCGCATAACACCTTCGGTGATTTTGTACACACGGTCCAGCTCAGCGGGGAAGCTGGGCTCGCTGGTGAAGTTGATCACAGTGTAAACGCCTTCCTCCTCGTCGTTGATGGGGTAGGCCAGACGGCGCTTGCCCCACTCGTCGATGGAATCGATCGTACCGTTGTTCTCGATCAGGGTCTTGAACTTACCAACCAGAGCGGCGGTAGCCTCCTCGTCGAGAGCGGCGCTGGTAATCAGCATGGTTTCGTACTTTGCCATTTTGTAGCACCTCCTTTTGGACTTAAGGGCCTCAAGGTTATGAGGCCAAGGGTACACACGACATGCGGCATCGCCTGCCGTGTGCGGCGTGTCTGTTCAGACAGCAATTTATTATAGCAAGTCCCTGCTGCTTTGTCAAGCCCTACGGACCAAAAATCCGCACAAAAATTTGTGCTGAAGCTTTGGCGAACTTTGTCTGTTTTTTTAACGAGAAAGATTGAAAAGTATTTTGATTTTGGCTCTGAGCGGCGATATAATAAAAGAATAGGGGTCGGGCGCGGCCGACAGCCCTATTAAATGAAATAAAACGGAGGAAGGTAAATTTATGTATTCTGTTTTTCGCAACCTCGCCATCATCATCCTCAGTGCCAAGTTCTTCGGGCTGGTGGCCCGCAAGTTCAAAGCGCCGCAGGTGGTGGGCGAGATCATCGCGGGCCTGATCATCGGGCCCTGCCTGCTGAACCTTGTGCATATCAGCGATACCATCTCGATCTTCGCAGAGATCGGCGTGGTGCTGCTGATGTTCTCCACGGGCCTTGGCACCAACCTGAAGGAGCTGATCAAGGCAGGCCCCATCGCCACCCTGATCGCCTGTGTGGGCGTAGCGGTGCCGCTGGCAGGGGGCACGCTCCTTTATAGTTTATTCTACGGCTTCTCGGCGTTGGGCAGCCAGGAGTTCTACCGCGCCCTCTTCATCGGTACCATTATGACCGCCACCAGCGTGTCCATCACCGTGGCTACCTTGCAGGAGCTGGGCCACCTGAAGAGCTTCCTTGGCACCACCATCGTCAGTGCCGCCGTTATCGATGATGTCATCGGCATCGTGGTGCTGACCTGTGTGCTGGGAGCAAGCTCCGGCACCGGTACAGGGCTGGGCAAGGTGCTGATGAACACCGTGCTGTTCTTCGCTACCGCCATCGGCGTGGGCATCATTGCCCATTTCGCCATGAAGTGGCTGGACAAGCGCAATCCCCACACCCAGCGCATCACCATCGTCAGTATGGCGTTCTGCTTTGCCATGGCCTACATTGCTGAGGCCTACTTCGGCATTGCAGACATCACAGGTGCCTACATCGCGGGCATTGTCCTGTGCACTCTGGAGGATGCCCCCTATGTGGAGCGCCGGGTGGACATCAGCAACTACGTGCTGTTTGCTCCCATCTTCTTCGCCAGCATCGGCCTGAAGACAGATATCAGCGGCCTGACCCCGGAGATCCTGCTGTTCAGCGTGTGCTTCGTGGTGGTGGCCCTGATCACCAAGATCATCGGCTGCGGGCTGGCGGCCAAGGTCTGCAGGTTCAACTGGGGTGATTCCCTCAAGGTGGGTGTTGGCATGATGACCCGCGGCGAGGTGGCCCTGATCGTGGCCCAGAAGGGCCTGGATATCGGCGTGGTGGATTCTGTCTACTTCACCGCCGTCATCCTGCTCATCGTCGTGTCCAGCGTGGCCACTCCGCTGGCCCTGAAAGCGCTGTTCACTAAAATGCCTGTGCAGCCGCATCCCAGTCAGGCAAAGCAGTAAGGGAGCTCTGCCAGAACCCTTTTGATATTTTCCAAAACGACAGCAGCACCTCACCAGAAATGGCGGGGTGCTGCTGCTTTATGGGGCGAAACGGGGCGAAAAGTTTTCGCAAACGGTGCAAAACGGGCTGAAAAGCGGGGGCCTTTTGTGAATAGTGCTAAAGAAATGGCGGAATCCTTGTAAAAAATAACAGCAGGTGGTATAATTTACCTGTAAAACGAAAATGATTGGCTCAAAAGAAACAAACTTGGAGGGATTTACATGAAAACTGTAGCGCAGACCGTGATCGAGGCGGATCGCTTCTATACCATCGCTGCCAAGGGCGGCAGTGTCATTCAGGCCGTGGAGAAGGCCACCAACGGCGGCGATATCCGCCTGGGCAAGTACGAGCACAAGCCCGAGCAGGAGTGGGCCTTTGTGCGCGAGGGTGACGGCGTGTACCGCATCCGCAACCGCGCATCCGGCAAGCTGATCGACCTGATGATGACCGGTACCGCCAATGGCACCTGGCTGCACCTGTGGGAGGATGTGGGCGGCACCTCTCAGATGTGGGCCGTGGAGCCCACCCCCGCCGGCACCGTCCGTCTGCGCTCTTCCTGGGCCAGCGGCAAGTGCATCGATACCGTGGGCATGGGTGCCAACGATGGTGCCATCCTGCAGATCTGGCAGGAGGCCGCAGGCGATGACCAGCTGTGGACCATCTCCGAGGTGAAGGATCGTGCAAAGCGTGCCCCTGCCAAGAAGGCAGAGGAGCCCATTGTAGAGGCTGCACCTGTGGTCGAGTGCGCTCCTGCAGAGGAGGCAAAGCCGGAGGTCAAGGAAGAGCCCGTTGTGGAGGAAAAGCCCGTGGAGGAGCCTGCAAAGGCTGAGGAAAAGCCCGCTGAGCCTGTTAAGGCCGAAGAGGTGAAGGCGGAGCCTGTCAAGGCCGCTGCTCCCGCTGCCAAGGCTCCCGCAAAGAAGCCCGCCGCCAAAAAGACCAGCCGCGCCGCCCGCAAAAAGGCCGCTGCCGCTAAAAAGTAAGTAATACAAGCAAAAGCAGCTGCATTCCGTAAAAACACGGAGTGCAGCTGCTTTTTTGTTGCGATCTTACAGGCCTCTCCTACGAGGAGAACTGGAACGAAACGCCTGAGAAGGTCAGACGTGCATCATGCCGCGCTGTGCATGGATGCGGAATTTGAGTGCGGCGGCGATAAAGCCCTTGAACAGGGGATGAGCGCGGTTGGGGCGGCTCTTGAACTCGGGGTGGAACTGTGCACCCAGATGGAAGTCACGGCCGGGCAGCTCCACGGTCTCCACCAGACGGCCATCAGGGCTGGTGCCGGAAATGACCAGCCCGGCATCCTCCATCTCCTGACGGAACTCGTTGTTGAACTCGTAGCGGTGGCGGTGACGCTCCCAGATCTCAGCCTCGCCGTAGCACTCGGCCATCTTGGTGCCGGGCTTGACGGTGCAGGGGTACTTGCCCAGACGCATGGTGCCGCCCTTGGGGATGTTGCCCTGCTGGTCGGCCATCAGGGCAATGACATTGTGGGCACCATCGGGGGTGAACTCGCTGGAATTGGCATCGGCATAGCCCAGCACGCCGCGTGCGAACTCCATCACCATGATCTGCATTCCCAGGCAGATGCCAAAGTAGGGGATCTGGTTCTCACGGGCATACTGTGCGGCCTGGATCATGCCCTCGATGCCGCGGTCACCAAAGCCGCCGGGCACAATGATGCCGTCCACGTCAGCAAACACTTCTTTGCAGGCATCCTGATCGATCAGGTCCTCGCTCTCCACCCACTTGATGTCTACCTGACTGTCGTTCTCAAAACCGGCGTGGTACAGGCTCTCCATCACGGAAAGATAAGCGTCGTGCAGCTTGACGTACTTACCCACCAGCGCAATGGTGCAGGTCTTGCTGCGGGTGGCAATGCGGGAGACCACGCCCTTCCACTCGGTCAGGTCGGCGGGGGGCACGTCCAGTTTGAGCTTTTCCACCACCACATCATCCAGGCCGTTGGTGTGGAGCATCAGCGGGCACTGGTACAGGCTGGGCATGGTCAGGTTCTCAATGACGCACTCAGGCTTGACATTGCAGAAGGTGCTGATCTTGCGGCGGATATCGCCGCCCACGCTGCCGTCAGCACGCAGGATGATGATATCGGGGTTCACGCCCATGCCCTGCAGCTCCTTGACGGAATGCTGGGCCGGCTTGGACTTGTACTCGTCGGAGCCGGAAATATAGGGCACCAGCACAACATGGATGTAGCAGCAGTTGTCGCGGCCCTGCTCCAGGCCCACCTGACGGATGGCCTCCAGGAAGGGCTGGCTCTCAATATCGCCGGTGGTGCCGCCGATCTCGGTAATGACCACATCGGCATCGGTAGAGGATGCCATGTTGTAGATGTAATTCTTGATCTCGTTGGTGATGTGGGGGATGATCTGGACGGTCTGGCCCAGATAAGCGCCCTGGCGCTCCTTGTTCAGCACGTTCCAGTACACCTTGCCGGTGGTCAGGTTGGAGTACTTGTTCAGATTTTCGTCGATGAAGCGCTCATAGTGACCCAGATCCAGGTCAGTCTCAGTGCCGTCATCGGTCACGAACACCTCACCGTGCTGCAGGGGGCTCATGGTACCCGGGTCCACGTTCACATAAGGGTCCAGCTTCTGGCTGGCGACCTTCAGTCCGCGGCACTTGAGCAGGCGGCCCAGAGAAGCCGCCGTGATGCCCTTGCCCAGACCGGAGACAACACCGCCGGTCACAAAGATGAATTTTGCCATTTGTTCAGTCCTCCTCTAATTTATCTTTCAGAGATCATTCTTTCCCAGTGCGGATGCGCCTGCATCCGGAACAAAACATACAACACCAGATTATAATCCTAATCCTCGTAAGAATCAAGGATTTCCTGTGCAATTTCTGCACGGCTGCGCCGGGTGTCCATGGCGCGCTTTTCAATGTAGCGGTGGGCGGCATCCTCGCTCATCTGCTCCCGCTCCACCAGACAGCATTTTGCATGGCTGACCAGCCGTACCTGTGCGATCTTTTCCTGCATCCGCGCGTTATCCTGCCGGAGCAGCTGCAGGCGGTGGTTGCTGGCCGCGGCCAGATGGATGGCCTGCAGGAACAGCGTGTTGGAGAACGGCTTGCTCAGCAGCAGCACCCCCTGCTCACTCATGGGGGCCAGCAGCTGCTCGGCGGCTGCTGCCTTGGCCAGCAGCACCACGCCTGCGTCTGTTTTTTCTACGGCAGAGGAACACAGCTCGTGGCCGAACTCGTCCGGCAAAGGCGCGTTGACCACGATCAACTCAAAATCAGATTCCAGCATCCTGCGCCGGGCCTCGGCACCACTGGGGATGATCGTAGGCCGGGTGTATCCCAGCTCTGCCAGCCGCGCGGAAATGTACTCGTTGGAGCTTGCTCCGGCGCTCACGATCAGAGCACGTCCCATTTGAATCGCTCCTTTCTCTTACATCCAGGCAAGGGGCCGAATCATTGCCCCTTCGTACTTTCCCTCAAAAGCGGTTCAGATGGCGTTGAAGTAGTGCACCCGCTCGTACTCTGCCGGGTCGGCGGCAGCTTTCAGGGCGGCACAGCGCTTCAGTTCTTCCTCATAGTACCGATGCGAAAGCTCTTCCGGCAGCACGCGGTGCAGAAATTCGCTCTCCTGCGCGGCCTGCACGGCCTCCTCCAGCGTGGAAGGCAGTCTTTCCAGCCCAAGACCTGCGGCCTCGGTGGGATCGAACAGGTTCTTGTTGATGGGGGCTTGCAGCACCATCCGGTGCTCGATGCCATCCAGACCGGCGGCCAGCACCAGACCCACGGCCAGATAGGGGTTGCAGGCAGGGTCAGGGCTGCGCAGTTCCATGCGGCAGTTGCTGCCCTTGACCTGCGGGATGCGCACCAGCTGGCTGCGGTTCTGGCGGCTCCAGCTCACATAGCGGGGGGCCTCGTCACAGCCAAAGCGCTGGTAGCTGTTGGGCAGGGGATTGGTGAACACGGTCAGCTCCCGGCTGTGGGCCAGAACACCCGCCATAAAGCTGCCTGCAATGCTGTCCGGGGCAATGTCGCCCTCAAACAGATTGCGGCCGTCCATGCAGAGCGAAAGGTTGATGTGCAGGCCACTGCCTGCCTGATCCGGCAGGGGCTTGGGCAGGAAGCTGGCGTGGATGCCGTTGCGCATGGCAACAGCCCGCACGATCTGCTTGAACATCATCACATTGTCGGCTGTTTTCAGGGGGCCGGCGTAGTGGCAGTCGATCTCGTTCTGGCCGTGGCCGCTCTCGTGATGGCTGTGCTGGGGGCTCATGCCCATCTGCTCCATGGTCAGGCAGATGTCCCGGCGCAGGTTCTCACCTGCATCCAGCGGGGCTACATCAAAGTAGCCGCCAAAGTCGATGGGGATGCGGGTGGGGCGGCCCCGGTCGTCATTCTCAAACAGGTAGAACTCGCACTCAGCCCCCACGTTGCAGGTCAGCCCCAGCTTGCGGAAGCTGCGGCTCATCTGGCGCAGGAAGCCGCGGCAGTTGCCGCCAAAGGAAGCGCCGTCCGGCTTTTCCACGTCACAGAAGAACTGCATCACCCGGCCCTCGGTGGGCCGCCAGGGCAGGATGGTCACGGTGGAAAGATCGGGCCGGAGCACAAGATCGCTCTCCTCCACCTTCATAAAACCGGCAATGGAGCTGCCGTCAAAGCAGACACCATCCTCCATGGCCTTGGGCAGGTCGCTGGCAAGCACGGCGATGTTTTTCTGGGTGCCAAAGATATCGCAGAAGGCAAAGCGGACGAATTTGACGTTGTTGTCCTCCACAAAATCAAGGATGTCCTGTTGGGTATTATAGCTCATAGTGGTTCCCTCCGAGCCGCAGGGTGCGGCGAATGGCACAACAGTGCAAAACTGGAAAAATCAGCTTGCGTCCTTAAAAAACGCCTAAAGGCCTGCTTCGTATGCGCAAAGCAGGTCTTTAGGCTGGTGTAAGAAATAGGAAAAGGGGAATGGCTTAAAAATCCAACAACCCAGCGATGCTTATCAAGCTATGTCAGAAAGATCAGACGTAGTAGAGCATCTTGCTGTAGCTGGGCAGAGGCCAGTAGTCCTCACCGCAGATGGTCTCGGCATCGTCAGCAGCGGCGCGCAGAGCATCCATTTTGGGCAGAACGTCATCGTGGAAGGAGACAGCCTTGGCACTCTCATCGGTCATGGCCTCAGCGGTATCCACAGCAGCCTGCAGGGCATCGATGGCATCGCTCATGGCATCGGCATCGGTGGACAGGCGGGTGAGGGTCTTGGTCTCGCTGCGCACGCTGATGGCCTCGCTGACGGCCAGCTTGGATGCAGCGGTATTGGCAACCTCGCTCATGTAGGCGTTGATGGCGGGCAGCAGCTGCTTGCGGGCCATCTCCAGCATGGTCAGAGCCTCGATGTTGATGATCTTGGAGTAGTGCTCCATCTCGACCTCGTAACGGCTTTCCATCTCGATCTTGGTCAGAACACCGAAATCCTCCATCAGCTGGATGTTCTTCGGGTCGATCAGTGCGGGCAGAGCGGCGGGCGTGTTCTTCTTGTTGGGCAGGCCGCGGCGTGCTGCTTCCTCTTCCCACTCGGCGGTGTAGCCGTTGCCGTTGAAGATGACACGGCGGTGGTCACGGATGGTGCGCTTGATCAGAGCAATGGCAGCGCTGGTAAAGTCCTCAGCGCCCTCCAGCTCGTCGGCGTAGCCCTTCAGCTCCTTGGCAACAGCAGTGTTCAGGATGGTGTTGGCATCGCTGAGGTTCTCAGCAGAACCGGGCATACGGAACTCGAACTTGTTGCCGGTGAAGGCGAAGGGAGAGGTGCGGTTGCGGTCGGTGGTGTCCTTGCTGAACTTGGGCAGGACATCCACGCCCAGATCCATCTTCATCTTGACGGGGCCGGCATAAGGCGAATCAGATGCAATGGCATCGATGACAGCTTCCAGCTCCTCGCCCACAAAGATCGAGATGATGGCCGGGGGAGCTTCGTTGGCACCCAGACGGTGATCATTGCCCGTGGTGGCAACGGAGGTACGCAGCAGATCGGCGTACTCGTCCACTGCCTTGATGACAGCAGCCAGGAATACCAGGAACTGCAGGTTCTCCATGGGCGTGTCGCCCGGGTCCAGCAGGTTCTCGTGGGTGGTGGACATGGACCAGTTGTTGTGCTTGCCGCTGCCGTTCACACCCTCAAAGGGCTTCTCGTGCTGCAGGCAGACCAGACCGTACTTGGGAGCGATCTTCTTCATCATCTCCATGGTCAGCAGGTTGTGGTCAATGGCAACATTGGTGGTGTCGAAGATGGGGGCCAGCTCATGCTGGCAGGGAGCCACTTCGTTGTGCTTGGTCTTGGCGGGAACGCCCAGCTTCCACAGCTCCTCGTCCAGCTCCTTCATAAATGCGGAGACCTCAGGACGGATGACACCGAAGTAATGCTCTTCCAGCTCCTGACCCTTGGCAGAGGGAGCACCGAACAGGGTGCGGCCGGTGAGGATCAGATCCTGACGTGCCTCGTAATCCTCCTTCTTGACAAGGAAGTACTCCTGCTCGGGGCCGACGGTGGTGGAGACGTAATCAATATCCTTGCCAAACAGCTTCAGGATGCGGATGGCCTGACCGGACAGTGCGTTCATGGAGCGCAGCAGGGGAGTCTTTTTGTCCAGTGCCTCGCCGGTGTAGCTGACGAAAGCAGTGGGGATGCACAGCACGTCATCCTTCACGAAAGCGTAGCTGGTGGGGTCCCATGCGGTGTAGCCGCGGGCCTCGCAGGTAGCACGCAGGCCGCCGGAGGGGAAGGAAGAAGCATCGGGCTCGCCGCGCACCAGCTCCTTGCCGGAGAACTCCATGATGGCGGTGCCGTCGCCCACGGGGCTCACAAAGCCGTCGTGCTTCTCACTGGTGATGCCGGTCAACGGCTGGAACCAGTGGGTGTAGTGGGTGGCACCCAGCTCCATGGCCCAGCGCTTCATCACGCTGGCCACAACGTTTGCCACCTCGATATCCAGGGGTGCGCCCTTGTGCAGGGTACGCTCCAGGCTCTTGTAAGTAGCGCTCGGCAGGCGCTCCTTCATTACATGCTCGTTAAAGACCTTGCTGCCGTAGATTTCCATAACATTTGCTGCCATAAATCCTACTCCTTACTTGATCTTATGTCTGTCCCTTCCGAAACTGTCTCCCGCCGCCGAACTGCGGCCCGGAAACAGCGAAAAGCTTTTTAACAAAAACGGCGCTGCGAGTCAGGAGGTGACCCACAGCGCCGTTGCTGTCTATGGTTTGATTATATCCCGGAACGGCTCAAAAGGCAATTGACAAAACTGACGATTCTGCACAAACACGTTCTCGTTTTTTTGGGAGATATCGTATTTGGTATTACTTTTAGATCACCTGGAACAGGAAGAACTTCAGGTAATTGGTCTCGGGCACGCCCCACAGGATGGGGTGATCCGGGGCCTGCTGGCGCACCTCGATCTGCCGCAGTTGCCGGTGGGCATCCTTTGCGGCGGCGTGCAGCATCTTGATGAACAGCTCCTCCGTGGCAAAGTGAGAGCAGCTGGCCGTGGCCAGATAGCCGCCCCGGGGCAGCAGCTTCATGGCGCGGTAGTTGATCTCCTTATAGCCGCGCATGGCATTCTCCACCGTGCGGCGGGCCTTGGTAAAGGCCGGCGGATCAAGGATGATAAAGTCGTAGGGATGGCCCTCTTTTTCCAGCCGGGGCAGCAGTTCAAAGGTGTCCTCGCAGAGAAAATCCATGTTGGTCAGGTTGTTGCGCTGGGCGTTCCGCTGGGCCATGGCAATGGCCTCGGCGCTGATGTCAGCGGCAGTGACCCGGGCAGCCCCGCCCTTGGCGGCGTTCAGCGCAAAGCTGCCGGTGTGGGTAAAGCAGTCCAGCACAGTGTGACCGGCAGCAATGCGGGCCACAGCCCGGCGGTTGTATTTCTGGTCGAGGAAAAAGCCGGTCTTCTGGCCGTTCTCAAAATCGACGTGGTAGAACACGCCGTTCTCGCAGATCTCAGTCTGGGTGCTGTCGGGGTGCGTCTCGCCGGGCAGGTCAAACCAGCCCTTGTTCTGTGCCAGGCCCTCCTTGGCCCGCAGGGCCTCGTCGTTGCGCTCGTAGATGCCCTCAATGGTCTGGCCGTCAGCGCGCAGGACTTCTGCCAGCAGGGGGAAGAGGATGGGCTTGAGCTTTTCCATGCCCACGCTCAGGGTCTGGGTGACAAGGATATTGTTGAACCGGTCCACAGTCAGGCCCGGGAACTGGTCAGCCTCGCCAAAGATGACACGGCAGGCGGTCAGGTCGGCGGGCTCCAGCACAGTCTTGCGGTAGGCCCAGGCGTATTCGACCCGGCGCTTCCAGAAAGCGGCATCGAAGGTGTCGTTGGCGTTGCGGGAGATGAGCCGCACCCGGATCTTGCTTTTCAGTGAGAGAAAACCGGTGCCAAGATAGGCACCCTTTGTGCTGACCACATCGACCAGCGTGCCGTTTTCAGGCTCTGCTTCCGGGGAACCCAGGATGTCGTTTTCGTACACCCAGGGGTGGCCGCCCACAAGCAGGCCCTCGGCATGTTTGTTGACGGTGTAAACGGGGTAATTGCGAGAAGATTTCATAGTTGCTCCTGTTATAACTGGCTCGCCCTCTCAGTCTCGCTCCGCTCGCCAGCTCTCCCAAAGGGAGAGCCTTTGGCGATTTTCGATTCAGTCTCATCAAGCTTGAATACAGAGCGGCTCTTGGCTCCCCCTTTGGGGGAGCTGGCAATGCCGTCAGGCATTGACTGAGAGGGTGAGGATGCTAAAATTTCATACTGATATTTATTCTAGCATAAAAACGTGCTAGAATAAATACAAAAACACAGAAACGAGGAAAACGTCATGGAGATCGAACGCAAATGGATGGTGAACGGCTGGCCGGAGGGCGAAAACCTCCCGGCTCTGCCGCTCAAGGAAGAGTTTGCCATGCGGCAGGGATATATCAGCGTGCGGCCCACCGTGCGCATCCGGGAGGAGGCGCTCAAGGGCGGCGAGACGGCCTATATCCTCTGCTTCAAGTCCGGAAGCGGGCTTGCACGGGAGGAGATCGAGCGCCCCATCGACAAGAAATTGTTTGATGAACTGGAAACAAAGATCATCGGCAAGCCCCTGATCGGGAAGATCCGCAGAAGCTACGCCCTGCCCGATGGCTTTGTGCTGGAGGTGAACCATGTGGATGAGGGCCAGCCCACTGCGTTCTGGTACGCTGAGGTGGAATACCCCACCGTGGATGCTGCCCGCAGCTGGAAGCCGGAAGCCTTTGGTCTTGCAGACTATCTGAACGATGATGTCACCGACCAGCCCGGCCAGAGCATGGGAGCCTACTGGGAACAGACCCGGAAATAAAAATGGCCCTCTCCGTCGCGCAGATACGGCCGCCTAGCCCTTGGGGAAAGACGGCAGTGCAAAGCAATGACAGAGAGGGTCATTATTTTTTACTTCTTGTGGTACATCCGGTCTGCTTCCTCATAGGTGGGCTCGCAGGTCAGATACATGCCCAGCTTCTTCACGGTGTCCATATCCACGCTGGACAGGATGACGGTGGAGTGCATATCGCAGCCCTTCAGGTGGGAGAGCTGCTTGAGGGCGGCTGCTGCAGTGGGATTCTGCGCGGCCGAGCTGGACAGGGCAATCAGGATCTCGTCGGTGTGCAGGCGGGGGTTCTTGCTGCCCAGATAGTTGGTCTTGAGGGTCTGGATGGGCTCGATGGCGGCGGCAGAAACGAGGTCAAGCTCCTGGTCGATGCCGGCCAGCTTTTTCAGCGCGTTGAGCAGAGCGGAGGAAGCGGCACCCAGCAGGGGGCCGGTCTTGCCGGTGACAACGGTGCCGTCCGGCAGCTCAATGGCAGCGGCGGGGGCACCGCCGGTCTTTTCAGAGACTGCATGGGCGGCCTGCTCCACCGGGCGGCTGCCCAGGGTCAGTCCGGCCTGATTCATCAGCAGCTCCAGCTTGTAGACCTCACTCTGAATCTGTGCGCCGTTCTTGAGGTCGCACAGGGCTTTGAAGTAGCGGCGGACGATCTCGTTGCGGGAAGCTTCGCAGCAGGCTGCATCATCCACAATGCAGTTGCCGGCCATGTTCACGCCCATGTCGGTGGGGGAGTGGTAGGGGCTCTTGCCTGCGATCAGCTCAAACATGGCGTTGACCACGGGGAAGATCTCAATGTCGCGGTTGTAGTTGACCGCAGTCTTGCCATAGGCCTCCAGATGGAACGGGTCAATCATGTTCACATCGTTCAGGTCGGCAGTGGCGGCCTCGTAAGCCAGGTTGACCGGGTGCTTCAGGGGGATGTTCCAGATGGGGAAAGTCTCAAACTTGGCATAACCGGCCTTCACGCCCCGTTTGTATTCGTGGTACAGCTGGGACAGGCAGGTGGCCATCTTGCCGCTGCCGGGGCCGGGAGCCGTGATAACCACCAGCGGGCGCTGGGTCTCAATGTACTCGTTGCGGCCATAGCCCTCGTCGCTCACGATGCGGGCAACGTCGTTGGGGTAGCCGGGGATCTTATAGTGCCGGAAGGTGCGGATGCCCAGGCTGTTCAGCCGCTTCTCAAAGGCTTCCACCTCGGGGGCAGCGGTGTACATGGTCACGCATACACTGCCCACAAACAGGCCGCGCTCCTGGAATGCATCGATGAGACGCAGAACGTCCAGATCATAGGTAATGCCATAGTCACCGCGCACCTTGCTGCTGACGATGTCCTCAGCGTTGATGACGATAACGACCTCGGCCTGATCCTTCAGCTGCAGCAGCATCTGCAGCTTGGAATCGGGCTGGAAGCCGGGCAGCACGCGGGAGGCGTGGTAGTCATCGAACAGCTTGCCGCCGAATTCCAGATACAGCTTGTTGTCGAACTGCGCGATCCGCTCCCGGATGTGCTCCGACTGCATCTGCAGGTATTTGTCGTTGTCAAATCCTTTTTTCATTCGTTGCTCCTCTTCCTGATTTCGGTTCCCTTATCCTGCCCGGGCAGCGGGTTCCACAGCGGAAGTGTGCCCGGGAAACTACACAATACAAAAAACAGTATATCATATCAGAGGAGCGGGTGCAATAAAAAATCAACAAAAGTCCCGCTCCTTCCAGCAGAGAGCTTTTGCCGGAAAGAGCGGGGCAGGGAGGAACAGTGCGGATTACAGGGTCAGCTGGATGCCGCTGAGGGTCACGGTATCCGGATCAGGCTCCTCATCCTTTGCTTTGGCGCGGGTCTGCTTGGGCAGAGCGTCTTCGTGGACTACTTTGCCGCATTCCAGCTCAGGGATGGCAAAGAAGGCCGCTTCCAGAGCATCAGGCAGCTCTACTTCACCGGTAACATGCAGGAATTCGATCTGAGCCAGCAGGTCTGCGCTCTCTGCGGGGATGACAGCATCGCCCAGCACATAGAGACGGGTGCCATACCGGCGCAGGGAAGAGGTGGTCAGTTCCAGGTCGTCCTCCACCACGGCGGTGCCGTCCGGCACGATGATCAGCTCGGTGGAATCCGGGAAGAGCGGGGCCAGAACGGGCGCAAGGCTTGCGCACAGGATGGCCTTTGGAGCGGAAAAGCTGCAGCCCTTTGCGGCCAGTGCGGCAGTATCGAGCCTGGGGTCAACCGCCAGGAAGCGATGTTCATTCCAGTACAGGCGGCTTTGTGCCCGCAGCAGGAAGGTGTTGTCTAGCTTGATGGAGCTTCCCGGCAGGAGCACTGCATCATCGGGGTAGACCGCCAGCTTTCCGTTCAGGATGCAGCGGGCGGATACCACTGCCGAGAGGCACTGCGGGCAGTAGATCATACCGTTGACCAGAATGCAGGCGTACTTCTGTAAAACCTCCGCAGCATCCGGTGTGATCATCAGCTTGCCGTTGACCACCAGTACCTGCCCGGCGGCGGTCTGGCTGGCAGAGCTCAGCGTGACCTTGCCATTGACCACACCCACCGAGACCTCCTCCGGGACATTTTTGCAAAGCATCGAATCCAGAGAAATGTTGTGCTGGCTCAGGAGCGTCTGTACCCGGGGCGAGGTCAGCGCGATCATGCAGTCCAGCTTGATCTGCTCATAGCGGTCAAGAAAATCCTCCTGCACATTGCGCAGGTCCAGGATCATAGCGTCCACATTCAGGTTCTTTTTCATCATTTAATCCTCCGTAAGTTCAGTTTTGAGGCGATGGCGTATCTGGGCAAGGCGGCTGCGGACCGTGCCGGGCGGGAGACTGAGCAGCTGACCGATCTCGCTGGCATTGTAGCCCGCTGTATAGCGCAGGGTGAACAGCCGCCGCTCTTCCGGGGTGAGCAGAGCCAGCAGACTGGCGGCTTCCACCGTGTCCAGCGCGAAATCCGGTTCAGCACGGTCCTCTTCCGGGAAAAAGGTGCTGAGCAGCTGCGCCTCCTTTGCCGCCCGGCGGAGCTGGTCACAGTAGAGATTCCGTGCAGTGGTAAACAGCCAGGCTTTGCACTGCCGTTCCGTAAAGCTGTTGATAAGGGTCCGGTTCTGCAGTGCCCGCAGAAAGACTTCCTGGGTCAGATCCTCCGCCCGGGCTTCGTCCCGGCAGAGATTGAAACAGAAGTGTTCCAGCCTGTCCCAGAAGGTCTCGTACAGCAGCTCCCACATGGGGCTTCCTCCTTTCATTGCGTCGTTCTGCCTGTAAGACGAAGGAAACCGGGGAAGTGTTGGATAGATTCGGAAAAAAATAAACCCTCAGTCTCGCTGGCGCTCGCCAGCTCCCCTACCAGGGGAGCCTTTGGCATGGCGGTAAGCAGCGTAAAACTGAGGGAAACTCCTTGATTTAATGTTTTGCTTCCAGTGCTTCGAGATCTTCTTTGATCTCTTCCACATCTTCTTTCAGGAACATCAGGCAGAAGCTGACGGCCAGCAGCAGGCAGGAGAACCAGATGGCCTTTGCGCCGCAGAGGTCCAGCGTCAGGCTGCCCAGGCCCGCGCCCAGCGCAAACAGGAGGATGATGCCCAAGTAATAAAAGGATTTTTTCAGGGCGGCAGGATTGCGGTTGAGCACCCAGCTGCAGAGGGAGTCCATGCCGCTGCGCATGTTGCCGATGCACATGGTGCTGGCAAAGGCATAACCGTTCACCTTGCGGAAGGTCTGCACCTGCATCGCACAGGCAAACGAGACCAGCGCATTGGCCATAAGATTCCACTCCTGCGGGAAAAAGCCCACCACGAACAGCATCACGATCTCACATAGCACCACCAGCTGCCGCCAGTGGAGCCGCTGCAGATTCTGCAGCTTCTGGTGCATCAGTTCTGCCGCGAACACGCCCAGCGCAAAGAAGCACAGGGGCACAAGATAATGCAGCACACGCCCCCACTCCCCGGCAAAGGCATGGACAGCCATCAGCACGATGTTGCCGGTCTGGGCGTTGGCAAACACCTTGCCCCGGAACAGATAGGTGTATACGTCCTGCAGGCCGCCGGACAGTGAAAGGAACATTGCCGTGCAGAAGGCTTCCGACATCTGGCCGCGGCGCTTTTTCTTGGAATTCATGCAAATTCCCCCTCTGATTTTTTACCTCTATACTATAACGCGGGTTGACGGATTTGTCAAAAACAAAAGGTGATTTTTGGCGGTTTTGACTATGTAAAACGAATATGCCTGCCATGTTTTTTGCAATTGCATCCGGGTTGTGCTACAATAAGACCATTCATACAGAAAAAGGAGAATCCCCCCATGCCCAATATCATCGAGATCACGGATTTTCACGCGCCGGAGCTGGACCCCTACGCCCGCCTGACGCAGAACCAGCTGCGCAGTCGGCTGGAACCCGAAAAAGGCATCTTCATTGCCGAGAGCCCCAAGGTGATCTCCCGGGCACTGGATGCAGGCTTTGTGCCGGTCTCCCTGCTGATGGAGCGCAGGCAGATCACCGGCCCTGCGGCGGAGATCCTGACCCGCTGCGGGGATGCACCCGTTTATACTGCTGACCGGGAGCTGCTGGCTGCACTGACAGGCTACGAGCTGACCCGGGGTGTGCTCTGCGCCTTTCAACGTCCGAAGCCCCGCACCGTGGAGGAGCTTTGCCGGAACGCCCGGCGGGTGGCCGTGCTGGAGGGCATTGTGGATTCCACCAACGTGGGTGCCATCTTCCGCAGCGCGGCAGCGCTGAACATGGACGCTGTTCTTATCAACCCCTCCTGCTGTGACCCGCTCTGCCGCCGGGCCGTGCGCGTGAGTATGGGCACGGTATTTCAGGTGCCTTGGGCGCAGATCGGCGAAACTCCTGCTGATTGGCCCGAAAAGGGGCTTGCTCAGCTGAATGTCCTGGGCTTCAAGACGGCTGCCATGGCCTTGAGTGACCGTTCGGTCAGCATCGATGACGAAGCCCTTGCCCGGGAACCGAAGCTTGCCATTGTGCTGGGCACGGAGGGAGACGGCCTTTCCCATACCACCATCGCATCCTGCGATTATACGGTCAAGATCCCCATGTCCCACGGGGTCGATTCCCTGAACGTTGCCGCCGCCAGCGCCGTGGCGTTCTGGCAGCTGGGCAAACAGTAATTCATAAGCCACACAGCAAAAAACTCCCGCCCGGAGCGTATCCGGGCGGGAGTTTTGCTATGCCTTAGAAGAATTCAAAGGAGAAATTACTTTTTCATGTAGATGTGGTGGGGCAGACCTGCAATGTACAGCGGAGTCAGCTCAGCCTGGATCAGCGGGCGGGCATACTCGAGGAATTCCTCGGTCATCTGGGTGTGATTCTCGTTCATCCAGCTCAGGGGAACCTTCTTCTCGAGGTTTGCAACCTCACTGATGGGGTGCAGCTCGGTGATGTACTGATAGGGGCTGTTGGAAATGCGCTTCAGGGCGACCATCTGACCGGTGACACCCTCAAAGGCAGCCTTGGCAGCAGCGCCGCCCACCTGGTAAGCCTCGGTGATATCGGTGCGGCTGGTCAGGTGACCAGCGCAGCGCTGCAGGGTAGACAGCTCGATACAGCGGGTCTTGGTATCCAGATTGCGGGCGACCACATTCGCCAGATAGCGTGCGGTACCAGTCAGTGCCTTGTGGCCGAAAGCGTCCACTGCGTGCACATCATCGGCCAGCTCACAGACGTAACGACCGTCCTCGAGTTTGACACCCTCGGAAACAGCGATCACGATGCTGGGCTTCTTCTCTTGCATGACGCGGACCTTCTCAATGAAGTGCTCCACGTTGAAGGGGACTTCGGGCAGGCAGATCATATCCACGCCCTCGCAGTCATCGCTCTTGGCCAGAGAGGCAGCAGCGGTCAGCCAGCCGGCGTTGCGGCCCATGATCTCGACCACGGTGACATAATTGGTGCCGTAAACGGTGGCATCGCGGATGATCTCCTTCATCACCACACCGATGTATTTTGCCGCAGAGCCGTAGCCGGGGGTGTGGTCGGTCACCATCAGGTCGTTATCGATGGTCTTGGGAACGCCCATGAAGCGGATGTCGCTCTGGATTCGGTTGCCGTATTCAGCCAGCTTGCCGATGGTATCCATGGAGTCGTTACCGCCAATGTAGAAGAAGTAGCCAATGTTCAGCTTTTCCAGGATGGCGAACAGCTTCTTGTAAACGGTCTCGTCATCGTGCCAATCGGGCAGCTTATAGCGGCAGCTGCCCAGGAAGCTGGACGGGGTGCGCTTGAGCAGCTCGATATCCAGGTCATCGGTCAGCACGGTGGAAAGATCCACCACGCGCTCCTCCAGCAGACCGGCAACGCCGTTGCACATGCCGTAAACGATCTCAGCGCCGCGGCTCTTGCAGCTCTCGAATACGCCTGCCAGACTAGCATTGATGACGGAGGTAGGGCCGCCAGACTGACCAACGATTGCATTTTTACCCATGATGATTTCTCCTTTTCTTCTGTTTCGGCTTTTATATTATCGTGCAGGAGCACGAAAACAGACCACGAGGGGGGAGGAAGCGCGCAAATGAAACTTACAGGCAGATATGGCGCGGGGTGCCGTTGACGTAGACCGGTGTCACTTCGTCCAGGATGAGCGGACGGGCATACTCCTCAAATGCCGCCGTCACCTGCATTCCGTCCGGGGTGATCCAGTCCAGCGGCACCTTTTTCTCCAGGTTTGCCACCTGCTGGACATCCACCGACTCGGTGATGCACTGGTAGGGGTAATCGGAAATGCGCTTGAGCGAGATCATCCGCCCGGTCTCACCCGCAAAGGCAGCGGAAGCGGCAGCGCCGCCCACGGCATAGGCCTCGTTCACATCGGTGCGGCTGGCCAGATGGCTGGCGCAGCGCTGCAGGGTCGAGAACTCGATGGCACGGCTCTTGCAGTTCAGGTTGTCGTGGATGAGGTCAGAAAGATACCGGCTGGTGCCGCTGAGGATGGCCTTGTGGCCAAAGGCATCCAGCTGCCCGGCGGTGGAGACCAGATCGCACAGATAGGTGCCGTCGGCTGTCTTAACGCCCTCGCTGGCTGCAATGATGACATTGGGCTTGACCCGCTGCAGCTCGTCCACCCGGGTCAGGAACCTGTCCGGGTCAAAGGGAACTTCGGGCAGCAGGATGAGGTCGGGGCCTTCGCAGTCATCGCCGCCGGCCAGACAGGCCGCACCGGCCAGCCAGCCCGCGTGGCGGCCCATGATCTCGGCCACCGTCACGCTGCGGATGTTGTAAACGGAGGAGTCACGGATGACCTCCTTCAGGATGGTGGCAATGTACTTGGCGGCAGAGCCGTAGCCAGGAGTGTGGTCGGTCAGGCAGAGGTCGTTGTCGATGGTCTTGGGCACACCGATGAACCGGACGCTGCTGCCCACCTGGGCACCGTAACGGGAGAGCTTTGCAATGGTGTCCATCGAGTCGTTGCCGCCGATGTAGAACAGAGCACAGATATCGTACTTGTCAAACAGGGTGAACAGCTTGATGAACGGGGTAGAGTCCACGTCCGGGTCCGGCAGCTTGTAGCGGCAGCTGCCCAGATAGCTGGACGGGGTGCGCTTGAGCAGCTCGATGCTCATGCGGTCATCCAGCAGAACATTCAGTTCCAGCATCTCTTCCTTTAAAAGGCCCTCGATGCCGTACTTCATTCCGTAGACTTTATCGGCCCCCAGACTACAGGCAGCTTTGTATACGCCTGCTAAGCTGGAATTGATAACGGCGGTAGGGCCGCCGCTCTGGCCGATGATGACATTTTTTGACATACGTCCTCCTTATCCAAAAGAACAACATTTCACGTCCTGCAAAGCGCGGCAAGTCCTTCTGTGTCCTCCCAGAGCCCTGCACTGCCCGGGGAAGGAGATTGCGGATGCGCGCCGCAAGTCGTACAAAAAGAATGCAGGATGTGCATCTGATTCAATGAAAACTGTGCAATTCCTGCAACAATACTATTGTAAACTATTTCTCTGTTGTATGCAAGACCTGATTGGTTGCACGGGCAAAAAAATTATGATACAATATTTGGCGTATCCTACAAAAACACAGGGTCGGCCGGAGTGTAGAATGCAAACTTTGCAATTTTTCGGGGATACTGACCGTAATGATAGAGAAAAGAAAACAGGGAAAGGCGGGAAAGAGAATGGGAATCTCACACGAATATCATTCCACCCATGGCCGGAGACGGCGCAACAAGGCAGGCACCGGCCTGCGGCTGGCGGGGGTCATTGCAGCAATCCTGCTGCTGTCGCTGGCCATCACGGCCATTCTGGAAAATGGCGAAAAGCAGAGCGAGGCTGTCCAGCAAAGCCCGGCGGCGGGCACAGCGGCCAATATCCTGGCTCCGCTGCCCATGCAGGGAGATGCGGGAGCCTCAGCGGCAGACAGCGCCGGCGGTACGGCAGGGGAAGGCAGTGGAGCCGCCGATGCGGCGGCTGTCACGCTGGAACAGTTCGGCCCCGCCCGGCAGGCAGCGGGGGCCTATCAGGTCAAGGCGTATGACAGCAGCGTGATCCGTCAGCCCAGCTGTGGGCAGGTGGATCTGAGTTACTTTTCGGATGCGGCCCTGCTGGGCGACAGCCTGACCGTGGGCTTTTCCGATTACAGCATCAACCTGGGCGGGGCGCTCATCTGCGGCTATACCGGTGTGGGCCCCGATGCCATCGTGAACCGCAGCGCGGTCAAGAGCAGCGTGCGCGGCTCAGAGGTGGCAATGGATGTGCTGACAGCGGCCCAGCCGAAAAAGCTCTATATCCTGCTGGGCACCAACACGCTGACCACGCTGGGGGCAGCAGACCGCTTTCTGGCCTACTATGGCCAGATGCTGGATCAGCTCAGGCAGGCCCTGCCCGGCTGCGTCATCTATGTCCAGTCCATCCCGCCGGTGCGGCCCCAGGCTGCTGCGGAAAAGCCCGGTCTTGCGTCCGATGTCCTGCGCTCGGTGAACGAGCAGCTGGCAAAGCTGGCTGCAGACAAGGGCTGTGTCTACCTTGACCTGTGGGAGACCTTTGCCGATGAGAACGGGAATCTGAAGGAGATGCTGGCGGCTCCGGATGGGGTCCACTTCTCGGCCGGAAACGGCTATGGTGCCTGGGTCACCTACCTGCGCAACCACGCAAAGTATTCGGCTTCCAACTCCTGGACTATGGGCAGCGCATACAGCGCTGAATAAAGAGCGAAACACAAAACGGCATCGCAGACCGATTGGTTTGCGATGCCGTTTTTTATGTTGATCGGGAAGGGAAGCAGCTTACTTCAGCTTGCTCTTGGCCTTCATGCGCTGGTCGTGGTTCAGGATCTGCTTGCGGATGCGCAGATTCTCAGGGGTGACCTCCAGCAGCTCATCCTGTGCAAGGAACTCCAGGCAGCCCTCCAGGCTCAGCTTGCTGACGGGGATCAGGCGCAGAGCGTCATCGGAACCGGAAGCACGGGTATTGGTCAGGTGCTTGGTCTTGCAGACGTTGACATCCACATCCTCGCCGGAAGCGGTGTAGCCGATGACCATGCCCTCGTAGACCTTCTCGCCAGCGCCCACCAGCAGGGTGCCGCGCTGCTGCGCGTTGTACAGGCCGTAGGTAACGGCATCGCCGGTCTCAAAGCTGACCAGAGAACCGGTGGAACGGTTGGCGATCATACCGGCCCAGACATCGTAGCCATCAAAGATCTGGTTGAGGATGCCTTCGCCGTGGGTATCGGTCAGGAACTGGTTGCGGTAGCCGAACAGGCCGCGGCTGGGCATCCGGAACTCCAGGCGGACACGGTCAGTGCCCAGAGACTCCATCTGCTGCAGGACGGCTTTGCGCTGGCCCAGACCGGTCATCACAGCGCCCTGATACTGGGTGGGAACGTCGATGACAACGTGCTCCATGGGCTCGTAGGTCTTGCCGTCGATGACCTTGGTCAGAACGTGCGGGGGAGAGACCTGCAGCTCGTAGCCTTCACGGCGCATGGTCTCGATCAGGATGGACAGGTGCATCTCACCACGGCCCATGACGCGGAAGGAATCGGTGGTGGGAGAATCCTCCACCTTCAGAGCAACGTCCTTCAGCAGCTCTTTCTGCAGGCGGTCACGGATCTGGCGGCTGGTGACGTACTTGCCCTCACGGCCGGCCAGGGGGCTGTCGTTGACGGAGAAGGTCATCTCCACGGTGGGGTCGTTGATCTTCACGAAGGGCAGCGGCTCAACCTGAGAGGGAGCACACAGCGTGTTGCCGATGGTGACATCGGGCAGGCCGGAGAATGCAACGATATCGCCTGCGGTGATGTTGTCGCAGGGCTGGCGGCCATTGGCCTGGAAATCGTACAGCTTGGTCAGGCGGCCGCGCATCTTCAGGTCGGGGTTGTGCCAGTCGCACACGACCACTTCCTCGCCGACCTTGGCAACGCCGTTCTGGATGCGGCCAATGCCGATGCGGCCAACGAACTCGTTGTAGTCAACAGAGGAGACCAGCATCTGGAAGGGAGCCTCGGGGTCACCCTGAGGAGGCTGGATGGTGTCCAGCAGGGTGTCGAACAGGGGGATCAGGTCGGTGCCGGGCACATCGGGGTCCAGGCTTGCGGTGCCCTGACGGCCGCAGCAGAACAGGATGGGGCATTCCAGCTGCTCATCGGAAGCGCCCAGATCCATCAGCAGGTAAAGCACCTCATCGATGACTTCCTTGATGCGGGCATCGGGGCGGTCGATCTTGTTGATGGCAACCACCAGGCTCAGGTTCTGCTGCAGAGCCTTCTGCAGAACAAAACGGGTCTGGGGCATGCAGCCCTCAGCAGCGTCCACCAGCAGCAGCACGCCGTTGACCATCTTCAGCACGCGCTCGACCTCGCCGCCAAAGTCGGCGTGGCCCGGGGTATCAACGATGTTGATCTTGACACCCTTGTAGGTGCAGGAGCAGTTCTTGGCCAGAATGGTGATACCGCGCTCACGCTCGATATCGCCGCTGTCCATGACACGCTCTGCCACGACCTGATTGTCGCGGAAAGCGCCGCTCTGACGCAGCATGGCATCCACCAGCGTGGTCTTGCCGTGGTCAACGTGAGCGATAATGGCGACGTTGCGCAAATCGTTACGAACCATAAATAACTACCTCTCTATTTTGAATCTCTGTAGAAGTTACGTCATACGAATAAAGTTTATCTCAGTTGGGGGTGGTTTGTCAAGATTGTATAAAAACTTTTTCAAAATTTCAGCGCTTTGCCCGATAACTCTTTACACGATTTGGGCAGATGGACGCGGCGAGTTATGCTATACTAAGGGTGCAAAACCGAACTGGGAGGTGTATCTATGAAGCTCACATTTTTGGGAGCCAACCACGAGGTCACGGGCAGCTGCACCCTGCTGGAAGCAGCTGGGCAGCGCTACCTCATCGACTGCGGCATGGAGCAGGGAAAGGATGTTTACGAGAACCAGCCCTTTCCTGTGGCACCGGGTGAAATTGACGGCGTGCTGGTGACCCATGCGCATATCGACCACACAGGCCAGCTGCCGCTGCTGGTGCGCAACGGCTTCCGGGGCAGGATCTATGCCACCAAGCCCACGACTCAGCTGTGCAGCATCATGCTGCGGGACTCTGCCCACATTCAGGAGTTTGAAGCTGAGTGGAAGAACCGCAAGGCGAAGCGTGCCGGTGCCGAGCCGGTGGAGCCGATGTACACCGTACAGGATGCCGAGGCGGCCATGCAGCTGTTCCGGGGCATGGAGTATAACACGAAGATCGAACTGGCCCCGGGCCTTGTGATCCGCTTCATCGATGTGGGCCATCTGCTGGGCTCTTCCAGCATCGAGATCTGGGTCACTGAGAGCGGCACCACCACCAAGCTGGTCTTTTCCGGGGATATCGGCAACCAGCATCAGCCCATCATCAAGGACCCGACAACGATCCGGGACGCGGACTATGTGTTTATGGAGTCTACGTATGGCGACCGCAGCCACGGTCCCCGCCCGGACTATGTGGGGGAGCTGAGCAGGATCCTGCAGCGCACCTTTGACCGGGGCGGCAATGTGGTCATCCCCAGCTTTGCGGTGGGCCGTACCCAGGAGCTGCTCTACTTTATCCGTGAGATCAAAAAAGAGAGGCTGGTCACCGGCCACGGCAATTTCCCGGTCTACATCGACAGCCCCCTTGCCATTGAGGCGACCCGCATCTTCAAAGATACCGACCCCGACTGCTTTGACGAGGATACCCGGGCGCTGCTGGCCCAGGGCATCGATCCCATCCAGTTCCCGGGGCTGCAGGTCAGCGTGACCAGCGATGAGTCCCGGATGATCAACGCCGACCGGGTGCCCAAGGTCATCATCTCGGCCAGCGGCATGTGCGAGGCAGGCCGCATCCGCCACCACCTCAAGCACAATCTGTGGCGGCCGGAGTGCACGATCCTTTTTGTGGGCTATCAGGCCGTGGGAACGCTGGGCCGCACCCTGATCGATGGTGCCGTCAATGTCAAGCTGTTCGGTGAGACCATCGACGTGCAGGCAGAGATCTGTCAGCTGACGGGCCTTTCGGGCCATGCCGACCGCGAGGGCCTGCTGGCCTGGGTGAACGCGTTCAGCCCCAAACCCAAGCGGGTGTTTGTCATCCATGGTGAGGACGAGGTGGAGAACATCTTTGCCCAGACCCTGACCGAGCAGGGCTTTACCGCCTGTGCCCCTTACAATGGGGAGCAGTGGGCCATTGGGGCCGAAGGTGCGGTCTGCCTGCAGGAAGGCTCCCGTGTCCGGCTGGAGCACAAGCCCAGCGAGGGCGCGTCCCGCGCCGCAACGGTGTTCCAGCGGCTGGTCAGCGCCGGCAAGCGGCTGCTCCGCGTCATCGAGCACAACGAGGGCGGGGCCAACAAGGATCTTGCCAAGTTTGCCGACCAGATCAACGCCCTGTGCGACAAGTGGGACAGATAACCATAGAACCAGAAAAAACAGCACGCCGTTCGGTTTCGGCGTGCTGTTTTTGGTTGAAAGGGAAAAGGCTCTGCCGGGAGAAACGGCAGAGCCTTTTCGGGGTATGGAGAAAAGTGTGTGGGAGAAGAGCATGGAGGGCGCTACTGGTCGTCAGAGAGGCTTTGGGAGAAAGCCTTGTCTGCAGCATCCGGGGAGAAGGGGCGGTGCAGTGTTTTGTACCGCCTGTACCGGATGCCGAGCAGCGTGAATACAACGCCGGTGACAAAGGAGCCGACGCTGACCACGGTATAAGCATCAGCGCCGCTGTGCAGCAGCACCGAGCCGTACCCGGCCAGAACGATGGAAAGACCCGGAACATGCTCCTGATACAGCAGGGACGCAATGCCGACTGTCAAAAACAGACAAACTGCGGAGAGAGTGCAGTTGATTCGATGTGTCCGCCTTTGACGAAGCCTGCGTGTGCGGCGGCGAATTTCCTCCATACGAACACTCGCCTTCTGGGTCATGGACAGTCCCTCCTTTTGAGAGATCATCAGAGCGGCTGCTTTCCGTCCTCTCTATCTCCTATAATACAGTTCGCGCCGATTCCTTTCACCCAAATTTGAAAAAAGTTCAAAAAAATTTCCCGCTCCGGAAAAGAGCGGGAAACGGTCAGCGAAAAACAGTGTGCCTGCCCCTGTGGAGCAGCCTTGCCGCAAACAGGGTGACGATGATGGCAGAAGGAAAGAAGTACCCGACCATCTGCCAGAAGCCGTCGGCGGTGATCAGCAGATTGTAGATGCCGTGCAGCACCATGCAGACCCCCAGAATCCCCACCGTGCCGGTGCAGGTGAGCCACGGACGACGGAACACATAGGCCAGTGCCAGACCGGTCAGGATGCCGCAGACCAGATGCAGGGCCCCGGCGGACATGCCGCGGATGAGCAGGAAAACAAAACTTCCTGCACCGTTTTCGGTCAGGTAGCAGACGTTTTCAAAGGTAGCAAAGCCCACTGCAATGCCAATGGCCGCAGGAGTCAGCTTGTGGGAATCCGGCTCAAAGATCAAAAAGTAGAGCAGCAGAGGCAGCAGCTTCAGGATCTCCTCGCAGACAGGTGCGATCTCAATGGCGGTGGTCACGGCACTGCACTGGTGCCGCCCCATGAAAAAGCTGCTGACATAAGCCGAAAGCAGGCAGGTGGCCATGCCCAGCACCACGAACAGGGTAAAGCGCCGGGGGCTGCCCGATGTGAACAGCAGGGAGAGCAGCATGGGAAGCGCCAGGCACAAAAAGATGTTTTCAATGTAGGTCATGGGGCTCCTCCCGCAGGATATGGGGCAGGAAGCTGACCAGCGTGAGGGTCAACAGGATGTCCACAGCATAGTAAAGGCTGAACCGGGTATAATCACGGATGAACTCGGAGGCAACGAACAGAAGGATCTGCAAGGACATTTCAAACAAAAGTGCGATCTCATAAGGCCGGAGCCGTTTTTCCTTTTGCAGGGCAGAAAAACAGAGATAGGCCAGCGTGCCAAAGGTGAGCGCCAGCGCGCCGGACATCAGCGGCGAAGGGCCAAACACCTGCACCCGCATGACAACTCCGGCAATGACCACCCCGGCCGCCAGCGCAAAAGGGGAGAACGGCGGGCGCAGGCCCTCCCAATAGAGGATCTCCAGCGAGAGAAAAAAGAAATACGAGGCCATCCAGGAGCATTCGGCCACATAAAACACCTGCGGCCCATGGCCCAGAATGATCAGATGGAGCAGGTAGTACAAAGTGCCCATCATAAAGCTGGCGTAGCCGAACGCCAGGATCAGGCAGGAGCGGCTGCTGCGCCGGAAGGCGAGGAGAAAGGCGAGGAGCGCCATCGCAGCCAGCACGATCACCTGAAAGGTGTTGTCAATGATCTCAAAGCTCATCGTCGTCCCTCGTGTGCTTCTTTTCGCTGCTGCGGCGCAGGCGGTAGAGCAGGATGGTCACGCAGGAGCCCAGCAGGAACGAGAGTACGCCCACCAGGATATAACCGTCGGCTCCGCGCTCACTCAGCATCCCGGCGGTGCCGGTGGGGGAAACATGCAGCGCGACCGATGTGCCTGCCCAGCCGGGCATGGCAAGGCCCAGGCAGACCACCAGCACAAGACAGGCCGCCATACAGCCTGCATCGATCAGCAGCATCTGCCGTGCGCGCGCCTGACGCTGCAGCTGGGCCGTGCGCTGGCGGATCAGCGCCATCCGTTCGGCATCAGTTTTCATACTGATATCCCTCCTGTTCCAAAAGTTGTTTCAGCTGCTGCTTGCCCCGGTACACAAGGTTCGTTACCTGCTGCTCGGTGCGTCCCAGCACCTGTGCGGCCTGCCGGTAGCTCAGTTCTTCAAAATAGACCAGAAAAAGTGTCTCCCGGTATTCCTTTTTGAGCTTGCCCAGTGCGGCGTACAGCTGCTGGTGCTGTTCGTTCTGGAACAGCCCGGTTTCGGCCAGTGCCTCGTCCGGCAGTTCAAAAGGCAGTTCCTCCAGCGGCAGAAAAAACCGCCGCCGGGTCTTGCAGCGCAATGCGAGATTGCGCCCGGTTTTATAGAGGTAAGCCTTGAAGCAGCCATCCTGAATGGGCCGCTCTCTTGCAAAAATATGGGCAAAGGCTTCGATCATCAGATCCTCTGCCTCGTGGATATCGCCCAGCACGCCGTTGATGTAAAGGGTCAGCGCGTCGCCATACCGCTCCACCAACAGCTGAGCGGCAGCTTCGTCTCCGGCCAGATACTTCCGGTAGGCTGTTTCGTCTGAGACCATCCGGTTGTTCCTTTCCGTGTTGTACACATTTCATCTTGTCTATTTTATATAAGATGAAAGAAATTTGCAAGGGAAAATACGAAAAAGCACTCCATTCTCTTCCAATTTGTGATATAATAAACTGATTTCGCCTGTTTTTCGTGTAGAAGGCGGGCGGCTGAAATTATTGGAGGGGACAAATTTATTATGGAACGTGAAACGCTGAAATCGCGGCTGGGCTTCATCCTGCTGTCGGCAGGCTGTGCCATCGGCATTGGCAACGTGTGGAAATTTCCTTATATGGCAGGTCAGGGCGGCGGAGGAGCCTTTGTACTGTTTTACCTGCTGTTCCTGGTCATTCTGGGTCTGCCAATTATGACCATGGAATTTGCTGTGGGCCGTGCCAGCCGCAAAAGCCCGGTGCGGGCCTATCAGGTGCTGGAAAAGCCGGGCCAGAAGTGGCATATCCATGGCTACTTCACCCTGATCGGCTGTTACCTGCTGATGATGTTCTACACCACCGTTGCAGGCTGGATGCTGCACTATTTTTATATGACTGCCGCCGGAAAGCTCTCCGGCTTGAACGCAGACGAGGTGGCGGGCAAGTTCACCGAGATGCTGGCAAGCCCCGGTATTATGACCTTCTGGATGGTGTTCGTGGTCGTTCTGAGCATTCTGGTCTGCGCCAAGGGCCTGCAGAATGGTCTGGAGCGTGTGACCAAGGGCATGATGATCGCCCTGCTCCTCATCATGGTCATTTTGGCCGTGAACAGCCTCTTCATGGACGGCGCAAAGGAGGGCCTTTCCTTCTTCCTGGTGCCTGACTTTGGCCGCATGAAGGAGGTTGGCATCGTCAACACACTGGTGGGTGCGATGAATCAGGCCTTCTTCACCCTGAGCCTGGGCATCGGTGCCATGTCTATTTTTGGCAGCTACATCGGCAAGGAGCACTCCCTGCTGGGCGAGAGCGTCCGTGTGGTGGTGCTGGATACCTTTGTGGCCATCACGGCCGGTCTCATCATCTTCCCGGCCTGTTTCACCTTTGGTGTGGATCAGACCGCAGGTCCCAGCCTGATCTTCATCACCCTGCCCAATATTTTTGCCAACATGGCGCTGGGGCGGTTGTGGGGCAGCCTGTTCTTCCTGTTCATGGCATTTGCGGCCCTGTCCACCGTGCTGGCGGTGTTCGAGAACATCATCTGCTGCGGCATGGAGCTGACCGGCTGCACCCGTAAAAAGTCCAGTCTGGTCAACCTGTTCCTCATCATCCTGCTGTCCATGCCCTGCGTGCTGGGGTATAACCTCTGGGCCTGGGATGGCTTTGCCGTGTTTGGCGGTGCAGTGCTGGACTTTGAGGATTTCCTTGTCAGCAACCTGTTCCTGCCGCTGGGCAGCCTGGTCTACCTGCTGTTCTGCGTTTCCCGCTATGGCTGGGGCTGGGACAACTATAAGAAAGAGGTCAACACCGGCGAGGGGATGAAGATCCACGATTGGATGCGTGGTTACCTGACCTACGGTCTGCCCGTGATCGTGCTGTTCATCTTCGCCTTTGGCATCTACGACAAGTTCTTTGCATAAGGAAATAAACCCTCTCAGTCTCGCATTCGCTCGCCAGCTCCCCAAGGGGGGAGCCAACGCATCTGATGGGGAAGCAACTTGCACAGCCTGAAGTCAGAGCAGCAATTGCCTCACCCTTTGGGAGAGGCGGAAGCACTGACGGAGAGGGTGTTTTTGTTGGAGGACACAATGCACATTTTGATCTGTGATGATGATGCGGTATTTGCTGCCCGCGTGGAAACGCTCGTCCGGGATTTCTTTGCACGGCGGGGCCTGCAGGTGGAATGCACCGTCTGCCACAGCGGGGAAGAGACACTGGCCCGGCGGGATCTTGATCTGTATCAGGTGGCGCTGCTGGATGTGGATCTGGACACCATGAACGGCATCTCACTGGGAAAGCAGCTGCGCCAATGCAGCCCGGAGATCTGCCTGGTGTATGTGTCGGCCTATCTGGAATTTGCCCCGGAGGGCTACACCGTGAATGCGTTCCGCTATATCCTCAAGCGCGATCTGGACTGCCAGCTGCCCCGCTGTCTGGATGCCATTCTGCACGAGCAGGATCACCGGACTCCCAAGACCCTGACCATCCGGCAGAACCGCACCGAGACTGAGCTGCCCTACGACAGCATCTATTATCTTGAAAGCGACCTGCGCAAGATCAACGTTTACGGAGATGTGGCCCACCAGCCCCTGTGCTCCTACTATGGCAAGCTGAACGAGCTGCCGCAGGCCCTGTTTGAGAACGGCTTTCTGCGGGTGGGGCGGAGCGCGGTGGTCAATATGAAGTACATCCGGCAGATCAGCAGCTATATGGTTACCCTGCGCAACGGGGTCAAGCTGGGCGTGAGCCGGAACGGCTATGCTGAGATCCGCAGCACCTATCTGGAATGGAAGGGGCAGTTTGGGGATGACTAAGGAAATGCTCTGGCTTCTGATGGGGCATCTGGTCTGCATTGGCCAGTGGGCGGCCTTTATCATGGTGGACCATGCATTTCTGGGCCGCGGCAGGAGATTCCGCTTCCCCTGCCTGTGGGCGGCCCTGCTGGCAGCAGTATTTCTGGCGGCCTCGATCCGGCATGACATTGGTTTTTTCAATATCGGATCTGTGATATTGAACATCATCTACCTGTTGGTCACGGTGCTCTTTTTCGGCGGAAGCTGGAACCAGAAGCTCTCGGCCTGCCTTGTCAACGGCATTATGTGCCTGCTGACGGAAAATACAGTCAGCTACACCTTTGCCTGGTGTAAGCACATTCCCGTCCGGGAGGTCTGGCGCTACCGCAGCTGTCTGTTCCTGCTGGTTGCTGCTGTTGTGGGGGCTGGCCTGCTTGCAGCCTACATTATCCGGCGCTGGCGGAGGGAGCAGGCGTTGACCCCGCTGCAGATGCTGGTCATGTCCTTTTTTCCTGGCATCGTTGTGGCGCTGAACATCGTGCTGATGGTATCCGGCGGCAGCGAAGTGCCCAGCATGATGAACATGATGTTGACCTTTGGTCTGACCATAGCAGTGCTGATCCATCTGGGGATCGTGCAGATGGTCAACGACCAGATGCTGCTGCAGCAGACACTGATGGTGGAGGCTGTGCGCCAGAAGAAGAGTGCAGAAGCTCTTCTGGAATCCTACAAGACCCAGCGGCGGCTGACCCATGAGTTTACCAACCACACCGATGCACTGGCTCTGCTGCTCCAGCAGGGCGATTACGAGGGCGCAAAGGCCTACCTTTCCACGCTCACAAAGACCATTGCGGCGAATACCACCATTATGAACACCCACAACCCCCTGCTGGATGCCCTGCTCAGCAAAAAGTACGAGGAAGCCAGCCGAAAAGGGGTTATGGTCTATTTTGATCTGCCCGATCTGCGGGATATGCCCATGGGCCAGACAGACCTTGTGATCGTGCTCTCCAATCTGCTCAACAATGCCATTGAGGCCGCCGCGCAGGCTGATCCGCCGGAGGTCTATGTGCGGATGAGGAAGAGCGAGGACGAGGTGGTACTCTCTGTCCGCAACCGGGTGAAAAAGGACCTGAACCTCGTGGACGGCCAGCTGCCCCGCATCTCTCAGAAAGGGGCGGGCCACGGCTTCGGGCTGTGGAACGTGCGGGATGTGCTGAAAAAATACGGCGGCGAATATACCATCAGCTGCCGGGAGTGCTGGTTCCGCTTTACCTGCACCATCCCGCTCCGCAAGTTATGACATGAAACCCTGCAGAATATGACATTTGGGGTGAAAGTTTCATCGGAATCTGCTACAATGAAACTAGGTTAAAGGCAGGAGCGCCTCCCCGCTGTATGGTTTGCGGCCGACAGAGGAAGGAACATCCGGGAACGCAGGCGTGTGTGCGTGGGCCGGAACGTCTTTACGAATAAAAAGTCTGACGAAGCTCTGAATGGCGATCTTGGGGGATTGCTGCAGATAGAGACCTTCTGAATGCACTGCACCTGCACGGCATCGTATGTGGGAATGGGATGCCGGGCGGTGCTGCCGGAGGGAGCTTTGTCGGGCTTTTTTTGTTTGAGATCGGGCCGGAAGGAGGACGGTGTGGAGCATGGCTGCACCTGCACAGAAGCGGGCATCCTGCTGGATATCTTCACCCCAATGCGGGAGGATTTCGTGTAACAAACAAAAAAGGCAGTGCGCCGCGTGGAACGCACTGCCTTTTGCTTTTGTACCGATTATTCCGGCTTCACCTGCAGCTCCTGCTCACAGTAGATGCAGCGGTATTTGCCGTTGGAGCTCATCTCAAAGATCTGGTCGCATTCCTCTTCAATGGAGGAGATGCAGCGGGGATTGCGGCACCGCACAATGTTCACCAGACGCTTGGGGGGCTTCGGCTTTTCCTTGCGCACAGCCTTGCCGTTTTCGATCACGGTCACGCTGATGTCAGGGTCGAGGTAGGCCAGCACATCCAGGTTCAGCCAGGAGGCATCCCCCTCGACCTTGATGATGTCCTTGCGGCCGCAGTCGGCCTTGTGGGAGCGCGCATTCTGGATCAGTGCCACGTTGGCGGTCTTGTTGCCGGTGATGCCCAGCAGCTCCATCAGGCCCACAGCGGTGCCTGCCTTGATGTGGTCGATCACAATGCCGTTCTGGATCTCGTCAATATTCAGCATATCAGTTGCCCTCCTTCGGTGCCTTGGGGTCGGCAAGACCCAGCAGCGTCATGATCAGTGCCATGCGGATGTATACGCCGTTCTGCACCTGCTCAAAGTAGGCAGCACGGGGGTCGTTGTCCACATCCAGTGCGATCTCGTTCACGCGGGGCAGGGGATGCAGCACTGCCATTTCAGGCTTGGCAAGGGCCATCTTTTCGCTGGTCAGAATGTAGCTGTTCTTCAGGCGGATATAATCCTCCTCGTTGAAGAAGCGCTCCTTCTGCACACGGGTCATGTACAGGATATCCAGCTCGGGCATGGATTCCTCCAGGCTCCGGGTCTCACGGTACTCGATGCCGTTGGCCTCCAGCACATCCTTGATGATGTAGTCGGGCACCCGCAGCTCCTCGGGGCTGATGAGCACAAAGCGGATGTTCTTGCAGCGTGCCATGGTCTTGATGAGAGAATGGACGGTGCGGCCGAACTTCAGATCGCCGCACAGGCCGATGGTCAGATTATCCAGCCGACCCATCCGGGTGCGGATGGTCATCAGATCGGTCATGGTCTGGGTGGGGTGCTGGTGGCCGCCGTCACCGGCATTGATGACCGGGATGCGGGAGTAGCGGGAAGCGCGGAACGGCGCACCCTCTTTGGGATGGCGCATTGCCACGATATCAGCATAGCAGGAGACCACACGGATGGTATCTGCAACGCTTTCTCCCTTGGAAGCGCTGCAGACGGTCTCGCTCGGGAAGCCCAGCACATGGCCGCCCAGGTTCAGCATGGCCGCCTCAAAGGAAAGGCGGGTGCGGGTAGACGGCTCATAGAACAGAGTGGCAAGCTTTTTGTGAACCGCAACGTCCTGGTAAGCGGCAGGGTCGGAGCGGATGCGGTCGGCCAGATTCAGCAGAGAGGTGATCTCTTCCTGGCTGAAATCCAAGGGATCGATGAGATGGCGCATGAATTTTACCTCCGTCAAAGTAATTTTCGAAGAATGGAAAAATCGAAGAAATTTGTGTAATAACTCAGTGAGCGCATGACCGGGTGGCACAGACGGTTGAAGCAGATCTCATCCAGCAGCAGCATGGCCTCGCCGGGGGCAAGACGCATGGCAGCCCGGATGGCCTCGTCGCCGCAGCTGGCCTTGAGGTGGGCCACATTCGAGGAGATCTGCTGGTTGCATTCCTGCTCCAGGATATCGAACACGCCGCCGCTCAGGTCGATGCGGGTGTAGTCCCGGCTGCCAAAGAGGGCGCGGGGCAGATAATCGATGGAGTAGATGACCGGGGTGGTGTCGGCCAGGATGCGTTTTTTGATGCAGATGACCTCATCCCCCGGTGCAATGGCAAGATCCCGGGCAAGCTCGGCCCCGGCGTGGATGGGATAGATCTGGATGCCATCGGCGTGGGGGTAGCTGCCAAAGCTGCGGATCAGCGGGTAATATTCCAGCTTCTGGTCAAGGCGGCTGCGCAGGCCGAGCACGGTGCGGTTGACCACTGTGCCAATGCCGCGCACGCGCTCGATGTAACCGGCGCGCTCCATCTCGCTCAGCGCGTCCCGGATCACGGTACGGCTGACACCGAGTTCCGCGGCCAGATCGACCTCGGCGGGCAGGCGGTCGGCATCGGCGTAGCGGCCGGTGCGCAGTTCTTCCAGAAGCGCCGCGACGACACGGTCACTGATGACCGCACCGCCCAGGCGGATGGATGACGAAGAGCTGGATTCTTTCATGGGCTGTTCCTCCGGTTCGCGGGCGGGGCAGTGCCCGCCTGGACTTGGGAAAACCTGCCCTGCATCCCAAAAGCTGCGCCGGACAGATTCTCTTACTTTCATTATAGCATGATTTGACTTTATTTTGAATGGTAATTATACTGGAATCCAGCAGAAAGTATGATTTTATTTTTGGAGGGTTCACAAAATGGAACTGATACTGCAAAAAGTGTGTGGTCGGCCTGCACAGCTTCCCATTCGCCTGCGCCGGTGCGGCCCTGCGGATGCCGTCGCATTCTTTGCTTTGCAGAACGAAGTGCGGGCCGCCATGCCCCACCCGGAGCAGTTTGTGCCGGACACACTGGAGAATATCACGGCCTACCTGAGGGAGGGCCTGTGCATCGGGGCATACGACGGCGAACGGCTGGGGGCATACTTTATCCTGCGCTACTGCGGCCGGAGCCCGCACAACTATGCAGCCTTTCTGGGGGTGCCCCGGGAGGAGTGGGAGCACTGGGCCAATGCAGACAGCGCGGTGGTCCACCCGGACTGGCGGGGCAACGGCCTGCAGCGGAAGCTGCTGGAAGCGGCGCTGCCCCTTGTCCGGCCCGGCATCGTGGGCATCGGGGCCACCGTCAGCCCGGAGAATCAATACAGCCTGAACAATGCCCTTGCCTGCGGTTTTGTCATTGCCGACCGCCGTGAGATGTACGGCGGGTATGACCGATATCTGTTAAAGAAGATGCTGTAAACAAAAACGCTCTCCTGTGCTCAGCAGGAGAGCGTTTTTTGTTATGCGACCAGGCGGCTCTCTTCCTTCAGCTGATCGTTCATCTTTTTGCGCACGACCAGCAGGCAAATGAGATGCACCCCTGCGGTCAGGGCCCAGCTGAGGGGATAGCTGATGTACAGCGTGCCGGTGGAGCGGAACATCCGGAAGATAGTTGCGATCCAGACCAGACGGAGCAGGCAGCTGCCCACCAGACTGACGATCATGGGGATCACCGAGTAGCCGCGGCCGCGCAGGCAGCTGGCCAGAGTGTCCATTATGCCGCACAGGAAGTAGGCAGTGCAGATGATCTGCATCCGGGACAGGCCGGCAGCCACCACGGCTTCATCCGTGGAGTAGAAGTGCAGCAGGACCTCACCGCCAAAGTAAGCGCCGCAGCCCAGGAACAGGCCCGCCACAGTGACGCAGAGCAGGCAGTTGCGCATGACGCGGTCGAGGTTGTCGTACCGGCGGGCACCCACGTTCTGGCTGGTAAAGGTCACGGCCGCCTGCGCAAAGGCATTCATGCCGGTGTAGATGAAGCCCTCGAGGTTGGATGCGGCAGAGTTTCCGGCCACGACCGTGGAGCCAAAGGAATTGATAGCCGACTGGATCACCACGTTGGACAGGCTGAACACGGTGCTCTGCAGACCGGCGGGCAGGCCGATCTGGATGATCTGCAGCAGGGCTTTCTTGTGGAAGCCCAGATGCCGCAGGTCAAGGTGCATGGCACCCTCTTCCTTGACCAGCAGCACCGTGACCATAATGGCGGATACCGTCTGGCTGAGGATGGTGGCCAGCGCAACACCCGCCACGCTCATCTGGAACACGATGACGAACACCAGGTTCAGCACCACATTGATGACACCTGCCACCGCCAGACAGACCAGCGGGCGGCGGGTGTCGCCCACGGCACGCAGCAGGGAGGCGTTGAAGTTGTACAGCATGGTCATCGGCATTCCGATGAAGTAGATCTTCAGGTAAAGGGTGGCAAGGTCAATGACATCCTCGGGGCTGGACATCAGTTCCAGCAGGCCGTGGGCTGCAAAAAAGCCCACAAAAGCCATCAGTACGCCGCCCACAAGGCTCAGGGTAACAGCGGTCTGCACCGCTTCGTGCACGCCCTGGTCATCCTTTGCGCCATAGCAGCGGGCAGCCACAACGTTTGCACCCAGCGCAAGGCCGACAAACAGGTTGACCAGCAGGTTGATGAGCGCACCGTTGGAACCAACTGCTGCCAGCGCGGCGCTGCCGACGAACCGGCCCACCACGACCACATCGGCAGCATTGAACAGCAGCTGCAAAAAGCTGGATGCCGCCAGCGGCAGGGAAAACAGGATGATCTTTTTCAGCATCGGGCCGCTGGTCAGATCACCGGCCTGGGACATTTGTGCCATGAAAGCTCCGCCTCCTTTGAAACTTCTCTCATACTCTTGCACCAAAATTGAAGCGTAAAAAATGCGCCGTGCCGTTTTGCGGCACAACGCAATTTGTAAAGAACATCTATATTATAATACAGTTTTCTGTAAAATACAAGATGCTGCGCAGGGGAGATCCTGCCTTTCCGGGGCACTTCGATCAGGAATGATGGATCTGCAGCGTTTTCCAGTGCTCTTTCTTCTCATATTCTGTTGTCACGCCGTCATCCCGGTACATCCGGTACTCCGCAGATTCGCCGTCGGGCAGGAAGCTCCACAGGGTCAGGCTGGCATCATCCAGCTCAGAGGTGTTGTTGGCGGGTTGTGCCACGGGAACAATGTGACCCGGACGGAGGAACAGCAGCACTTCGTCCAGCGCACAGCGGATATAGTGGTGCCCGGCGGGCAGGATCTCTTCGTCGTAGTCGTCCACAGCCCGCAGGCGCAGGAGCTTCATGGGTTCGGGCAGGTAGACATGCCGCCCGTGGGCATTCTGGACATAGACAGGCGCTGCCATCAGGCCCTCGCCCAGTAGAAGCTGATCTTCCACCTCCCGGGCATCGGGGTCATCCGGGTAGTCGAAGGCCAACGGCCGGAAGTAGCTGGTGTTTTCCAGCGCGGCCTTCATAAATTCGCTGTACAGGTAGGGCAGCAGGGCGTAGCGCAGACGGATCATATTGCGCACAGCGGGCAGCACCTCGGGGAAGCGGTAGTATTCCTGCATCCGGGTGCCAACTGCGGAGTGGTTGCGCATCAGCGGGGTGAGCAGACCGAACTCAAGCCAGCGCAGGGCAAGATCCGGCGTGGTATCGGAGGAGAAGCCGCAGAGGTCGGCACCGCTGTACAGGAAACCGCACATCTGGACACTGGGCATCATCTGGATGTTGGCCAGCAGCTGGGCCCAGCTGGAATTATTGTCGCCCAGCCAGATGCCGCCGTAGCGGTGGCTGCCAATGAAGCTGGAGCGGCTGTAAAGCAGGGTGCGCTGGCCCGGGCGCAGGTCGACAAAGGCTTCGCCAGCGGCACGGGTCATGCTGCCGCCGTAGAGGTTGTGGACCTGATCGTGGCGCACCTTCTGGCCGTCCACCTCGTGGTAGAAGCTGGCGTAGTCTGCCGGGCTGTTCATCAGTCCCATGGCACCGCCCACCACGCGCGGGAAAAACTCCTCCTGCTCAATGTTGTCCTTCTCCCGCAGGGCGGCCATATCGTTCAGAAAAGCGCGCAGCCGCTCGGGTGAGTAGAAGAGGGAGGGCTCATTCATATCGTTCCAGAAGCCCTCGATGCCGCAGTCGGTCAGGGCCTTGTATTTGTGGCCGAACCACTCCCGCACCTCAGGGCGCAGGAAGTCGGCAAAGTAGGCCTTGCCGGGCCAGACTGCCGCCACAAAGGGGGTCCCGTCGGCCTTTTTGCAGAAGTATCCTTTTTCCAGCCCTTCGGTGCAGGTAGGGTCGTTGGGGTCGATGCGCACGCCGGCATCGATGATGGGCACCAGCCGGATGCCCTGCGCTTTCAGGTCTGCGGAGAGCTTTGCAAGGTCAGGAAAACGTTCCTTGTTTACGGTAAAATCGGCATAGTCCTGCATATACTCGATGTCCATACAGATCATGTCCAGCGGCAGGTCGTGCTCCTTGTACTGGCGTGCAACTTCCCGTACGTCCTCCTCAGTCTTATAGCCCCAGCGGCTCTGTGCCAGGCCGAATGCCCACTTGGGTGGGATATAGCTGCGGCCGATGAGGGTGCGGAACTCCTTGCAGATCGCATTCTCGTTCCCGCCGGAGAGGAGATACAGATCATAGTCGGGGGTCTCGGTGTGGAAAGAGAAAAGATCGTGGCGGGTATAGCCGATGTCGTAATACACCTTGCCCGGGAAATCCACGAACAGGCCAAAGCAGGTGCTGCCATCCCGCACCAGCAGGAAATTGTGCGCACCATAGAAGGAAAGCTTGTCCTCGCTGTGGCGGGATTCGTCGGTGTTGTTGGTGATGTAGTGCCAGCCGCGCTTGTTGATGCCGCGGGGCATTTCGCCCAGACCGTAGACCGCAGCCTGCTCACTGAGGGTGAGCTGCCAGCCGCTGTCGTCGGGAGTCAGAAAGGGAACGGGGCCGCTTTCCGCGGGAAGAGACAGCACAACGCTCTGGGTGGGGAAGGGATGCCCGAAAGAAAAACGCTGGATCACAGAAAAGTCCTCCTGTTTCAGATAGAGTTGTTACTGTAATGATACGGCAGAAATCGTTCCGGAACAAGAGAGAAAACAGGATAAATAATGCAACAAAACAGGCGTTTTGTGGTCTGCGCAACAGCCAATACTTCTGCTGCGCCTGCCTGAGCCTCTCAGGCGTAAAACTGCACGGAATGGATTGCAAACTGTCGAAGGGCTTGCTATAATAAAAGGTACTCTGAAAAGGGAGGATCTTCCATGTATCGAAACGGCATCAAGCGGCTGCTGGCGGTCATTCTGTCCCTCTGCGGCATGATCGTTCTCTCGCCGCTGCTGCTCATCCTTTGCCTTGCCATCAAGATCGATTCCCCGGGACCGATCTTTTTCAGGCAGAAGCGGGTGGGCATCCACAAACAGCATTTCAATATCCTCAAGTTCCGCACCATGCGCATCGACACCCCCCACGATATGCCCACCCACATGCTCAGGGATCCGGATCAGTATATCACCCGGGTGGGGCACTTCCTGCGCAAGACCAGTCTGGACGAGCTGCCCCAGCTCTGGAACATCTTTGTGGGCGATATGGCAGTCATCGGCCCGCGCCCGGCGCTGTGGAACCAGTATGACCTGCTGGCCGAGCGGGACAAGTACGGTGCCAACGATGTCCGCCCCGGCCTGACCGGCTGGGCTCAGATCCATGGGCGGGATGAGCTGGAGATCGTAGACAAGGCCCGGCTGGACGGCTACTATGTGGAGCACCTGAGCTTTGGCATGGACGTAAAGTGCTTCTTTGGCACCATCAGGGCGGTGCTCGACCACGACGGTGTGGTCGAGGGCGGCACCGGCACTTTGCACGAAGAGGAAAACCACAAGAAGTAAGACTGGCCCGGGCAGAATACTTGATTTATCCCCTGAAAAGCGTATAATAAAACGGTATAAGACATCAAAGGAGGATTTCCATGAATCGCACCTACATCAATGAGGTACAAAAGGAAATTGGCAATACGGTCAAGGTACAGGGCTTTATTGAAAACCTGCGCAACAGCAAGTATATGGCCTTTATCGTACTGAAGGATATCACCGGCAAGCTGCAGATCACGGTTGAAAAAGAGGATCATCCTGATCTGGTGGACACCATCGATCAGCTGACCCCTGATTCTGTCATCACTGTCACCGGTAAGGTGGTCGAGAACGACTACGTCAAGATGGGCGGCATCGAGATGATCCCCGAGGCCATTGAGGTGGAGAGCATTGCGGATGCACTGCCCATTGCCCGTAAGGCCATTGCCGCCACCAAGAAGAAAAAGGCGGTGGAGCGTTCCAGCATCGACCAGCGCATTGATTACCGCTGGGTCGATCTGCGCACCGACGAGAACCAGCTGATGTTCAAGGCCCAGAGCTGCATGGTCAACGCCATGCGCAAGTTCCTGTTGGACCAGAACTTCATCGAGATCCACACCCCCAAGCTGATCGCTGCTGCCAGCGAGAGCGGCTCTGAGGTGTTCAAGGTGGATTACTTCGACCGCAATGCCTATCTGGCACAGAGCCCCCAGTTCTACAAGCAGATGGCAATGGCTGCAGGCTTTGAGCGCATCTTCGAGACCGGCCCTGTGTTCCGCGCCGAGAAGAGCTATACCAACAAGCACGCCACGGAGTTCTCCGGCTTTGATCTGGAGTTCAGCTACATCACCTCTTACAAGGATGTCATGGCCATGGAGGAGCAGCTGCTCAAGGCTGGCCTGCAGGCTGTGAAGGACGCTTACGGCGACCAGATCCAGGAACTGTTCGGCAAGGAAGTCATCGTGCCTGAGACCCCGTTCCCCGTGGTCAAGCTGGCTGACCTGTACAAGGGTCTGGAAGAGGACTTCGGCTATGTGGTGGATGACTCCGAGAAGGGCGACCTGACCACCGAGGCCGAGCGCCTGAGCTACGACTGGGTGAAGAAGCACTATAACCACGAGTTCCTTTTCGTCACGGATTACGATGCTGAGAAGCGCGCTTTCTACCACATGCGCGACGAGAACGGCGTACCTCAGGGTTACGACCTGATCTGGCGCGGTGTGGAGATCACCACCGGTGCCCAGCGTGAGCACCGCTATGAGGTGCTGAAGAAGCAGGCCGAGGAAAAGGGTCTGGCTGAGGATGTCAAGTTCTATCTGGAGTTCTTCCAGTATGGCTGCCCCCCGCACGGCGGCTTCGGTCTTGGCATCGACCGCCTGACCATGCTGCTGGTGGGCGAGAGCATCAAGGACGCGGAGTTCCTGTTCCGCGGCCCCAACCGTCTGACCCCGTAAGGGCGGGGGTGTTCGTATGAACGCCGCAGACCATTATCTGACCCGTTATCTGGAAGCGAAGGATCTGGATCAGTACAACGCACTGCTCCGCTACACCTTTCAAGTCACGGAAGAAGAGCTGACTGCCACAGGCTGGAAGGACGATGAAATCAAGCAGTCCAAGTTCCCGGTGCTGGAACGTGCCGATGTACTGGGCTGCTTTGATGGAGACACGCTGGTGTCCCAGTTTGCCGTCTATCCGCTGAAAATGAACATCTACGATACGGTCTACCATGTGGGCTTTGTCACCAGTGTCTGCACCTACCCGGAGTACACCGGGCAGGGCATTATGAAACACCTGATGATCAAGGGTCTGACCCAGATGCACGAGGAGGGCAAATCCTTCGCCCTGCTCTACCCGTACAGCATTCCGCTGTACCATCATCTGGGCTGGGAGATCGTTTCCAACAAGATCTCGTTCAACATCAAGGATCGGCAGATCCCCACCAAGGTCAAGGCCCCCGGCTATGTCCGGCGTGTCAGCTGGGATAATACCGAGTTCCATGAGCTGCACTCCCACTTTGCGTCCATCACCCATGGCTGTCTGTTCCGCAACAGTCTGGCCTGGGAAGAATACTGGCGCTGGGATGAGGACGATACCAATGTTGCGGTCTACTACAACGTCAAGGATAAGCCCTGCGGCTACATGGTCTACCTCATCAAAAACGACATCATGCACATCAAGGAGATGGTCTACCTCAACCGCGAGGCCCAGAAAGGCCTGTGGGAGTATATCCATGCCCATGATTCCATGATCGATGAGGTGCACGGCAGCACCTATTTCAGCGAACCCATCGCCTTTGAGATGGACGATGGCGACATCAAGGAAAGCATCCGCCCCTATGCCATGGGACGCATCATCGACGTGGAGGATTTCCTCGCCGATTACCCCTGTGACCCGGACGGCGGCACCCTGTGTATCGAGCTGGAGATCGAGGACTCGCTTCTGCCATGGAACGACCGGACGTTCAACGTTCGCTTTGCGGATGGGCACTGCACCATGACCCGTGAACCCGCCGAGTATCACCTGAAAATGGGCATCGGCACCTTTACCACCCTGCTGCTGGGCTACAAGACCGCAGAGCGTCTGTATGAGTTGGAGCGCATCGAGGGCAGGGAAGAGGCTGTGGAACGGCTGGATGACGTGCTCTTCCATAAGATTCCGTATATTTCGGATTACATCTGACAAAAGAAAACAACCCTCTCCGTCAAAGCCTTTTGCTTTGCCTGCTTCCCCCGAAAGGGTGAGGCGGCATTGCGAGGCAATGACGAAGAGGGTTGTTCTTTTTGACTCAGAGCAGCGTCGGCACCAGCTCGGCCAGCTTCTCAGCCAGCTGTGCGTGGCCCTTACGGGTCAGGTGCATGAAGTCGATCTGGTTGAACTCGCAGCCTTCAGCATCCAGGAAATGGACGTTGTTGCGCTCTGCAATGATCTTGTACCAGCCGGCAACGCCCTTGGACTTCTCCACACAGCCGTCGCCCATGACCTCATCGTGGAAGCCCTCCTTGATGCGCGGAGGAGCGACCACAAGAATGTTGGGTTCCTTGCCGCCCCAGCAGTCCACGGTCTTGCACTTCTGGATCAGACGCTCCATGCCAGCGCCAATGCAGGCGGCGTTTGCGTTGAAGCGCTCTTTCACATCGTTGGTGCCCAGCATGATGATGAGCAGGTCGATGACTTCATGGCTCTTGAGCAGGGGATAGGCCACGCTCAGAGCATCCATGGACTCGTGGATGGGATCTACAAAAACGGTGGTGCGGCCGGAAAGACCCTCTTCGGTTACCAGATACTTGTCGCCCAGAGCAGTCTGCAGGCGGCAGGTCCACCGCTCGTCCTCGTTGAAGCGGATGCCGCCGTCGGCGTTATCCTTGGGGTCGGCACAATAACCGTGGGTGTTGGAATCGCCCAGGCAGAGAATATGTGTTTTCATCTCAATACACTCCTTTGATCGTTCAGATGATCAGGCTTCGCCGTGCTGCTGGCGGAAGTAATAGACTGCGCCTACCATACCGGCATCATTGTGCAGCTGGGCGGCGCGGATCTCCAGCCCCTCGGCAAAGGCGGGCATAACGGAGGCCCTGACTTTGGCGGCAATGGGTTCGATGAGCAGCTTCTGCTGGGCGCTCACGCCGCCGCCGATGAGAATGAGCTGCGGGTTGAAGATGTGCACCATGCCTGCAAGACCCTGTGCAATCTCATCCGTCCAGGCATCCAGCAGGGCCAGAACGGTCTCGTTGCCAGCCTCCGCGGCAGCAAAAATGGCGCGGCCGTCTTTCCAGGCCGGGTCCTTTTCCTGTGCGGCCCGTACCAGAGCCGTGGTGGCGGCGTAGCGCTCCCAGCAGCCGGTGGCACCGCAGGTGCAGGGGACACCGTCCAGTGCATGGGTGCGGTAATGGCCCAGCTCACCGCCCAGTCCGCGAGCACCCTCCAAAAGGCGGCCGCCGGTCAGGATGCCGCCGCCCACGCCAGTGCCCAGGGTCACGCCGATGACATCGGTATAACCCTTTGCGCCGCCGACCCAGACCTCGCCCAGCGTCATGCAGTTGGCATCGTTGGCAACGGTGACGGGCAGGCCGAAGAGCCGTTCCAGTTCGGCCTGGATGGGGCTGTTGATGTAGTTGGGAAAGTTGCCGCAGGTACCGGCTACGATGCCTTTGCGGCTGTCGATCTGGCCGGTGGCCGAAACGCCCACGCCTTCCAGCGTGTTCACGTCGATGTTCTGGGTCTCCACAAAGGCTTTGGCGGCTTTGAGCACGGTGGTCAGCACCGGGGTCTGGTAGCCGTCAAAGTTGACGCTCTCCTCGGCCTTGGGGCCTACCGCGCCGGTTTCATCCACGATGCCCAGCTTGACGGCAGTGCCGCCGATATCGATCGCAAGATACTGTTTCATCTCAGTGTCTCCGTTTTACTTGTTCATGGCGTTGATGGCACCGGTGAAGCGGGCCGTGATCTCGGCAGGGCGGGTAATGGCACCGCCCACCACCAGTGCAAAGGCACCGGCTTCCAGTGCCTTGACGGCCTGCTCGGGGTAGTGGATGTGGCCCTCGGCAATGACTTTGGCGGGGCACTCGGTGGCCAGCTTGTGGACGAAATCAAAATCGATGTCGTCAATGCCCTGGGTCTCAGGGGTGTAGCCGCGCATGGTGGTGCCCACAAAGTCGGCACCGGCCTCGGCACAGGCCATGGCGTTCTCAAAGTTGTCGCAGTCGGCCATCACCAGTTGATCCGGGTACTTTGCCTTGATGGCGCGGATGAATTCAGCGGAGGTGGAACCGTCCGGGCGGAGAGCTCCCGTGCCCTGCACCGCCAGAATATCCACGCCGCAGGCCACCAGCTCGTCCACTTCCTTCATGGTCACAGTGATGTACATGGGGGTGCCGGGGTAGTCCTTTTTGATGATGCCGATCACGGGCAGGTCCACGACCTCCTTGATCTGGGTGATGTCCCGCACGGTGTTGGCACGGATGCCCACCGCGCCGCTCATGGCGGCAGCCTTGGCCATCAGGGGCATCACGCCGCCCTCCTTGGTGTACAGGGGCTCGTGCTCCAATGCCTGGCAGGAGACGATCAGCCCGCCCTTGATCTGAGCAAACAGTTTTTCCTTATCCATGATACTTATCCTCCATCTTGATCTTGACAACAGCTTTGCGGACACGATCGCAGCCGGGCATTTCCACGCCGGGGCGGTGCAGCTCACCGGGGAAGAAGAGGACGAACCGCCCTTCGCCCAGAGTGCCGAAAACGGCATCCTCGCTGTCCTTTTTGCCGATATCCGGCTGGTAGGGCTCCACCTCGGTGCCGGGGGCGGTCTCGTAGCCCCAGCCCTCGCCGCCGGTCAGGTCGATCTGCAGATCGGCGTAGAGCCGGTGATATTCGGCGTGGGAACCGGTGTGGGGTTTGAGATCGGCATCCATCACATTGATGAACACCTCGTCTCCGTCCACTTCGGTACGGCCCAGCGGCAGGGTATCCAGCGGGTGTGCGGCCAGAAACTCAATGGCCGTGTCGAGGTTTTTGTGGAACCCCTTATACAGATGCAGTTGATCCAGGGTATCGCAGATCATACGCTTTCCCTCCAAAAAAGAAGCGCCCGCCTCCCCTCTGAAAAGAGACGGAGAGGGGGCGCTTGTTCAGCTTACAGTTTTGCGATGGCGGCTTCGATCATGGCCTGTGCTTCGGCCACGATGGCCTCATCCTCGGGGATCAGGCTGGGCATGGGCTCACGCACGCCGCCCAGCTCCAGACCGTACATCCGGCGCAGGATCTCTTTCTGCACGGCGTACAGGTTGCCGTGGGCCTCACACATTTTGTAGATGATGCGGTCGGCTTCGTACTGGAGGGCCTGAGCCTCCTTGACCTCGCCCTTGTTGATATGCTCGTTCATGGCCAGATACAGCTCAGGCATCACGGCGTAGGTGCCGCCGATGCCGCCGTCTGCGCCAATGACGCGGCCGGAGACGAACTGCTCATCGGGGCCGTTAAAGACCACAAAGTTGCCTTCGCCGCGGGCAGCGATACCGGCATCCTTGAACATCTGGATGTCCTGGGTGGGCATGGAGCTGTTCTTGACAGCCACCACGTTGGGGTTCTTGAGCATCTCCTTCAGCAGGCTCATGGTCAGGCCGGTGCCAGCCAGCTGGGGAATGTTGTAGATGACGAATTCGGTATTGGGAGCAGCAGCGGACATGTCATTCCAGTATTTTGCAATGGCATACTCGGGCAGGTGGAAGTAGATGGGGGGGATGGAGGCGATGGCATCCACACCCACGCTCTCGGCATGGCGGGCCAGCTCCATACTGTCGGCGGTGTTGTTGCAGCCAACGTGTGCAATGACGGTCAGCTTGCCTTTGGCTTCGCTCATCACTGCCTCCAGCACAGCCTTGCGCTCGTCCACATGCTGGTAGATGCACTCACCGGAGGAACCGCCGACATACACGCCCTTAACGCCCTTGGCGATCAGGTGGCGGGTGAGAGCCTTGACACCCTCAGTGGAAATATTGCCCTCTGCGTCGTAGCAGGCGTAGAAAGCGGGGATAACGCCCTGGTACTTAGTGATATCTTTCATAGTTTGTCTCCTTAAGCTCCTATATGCTTATTTGTTCTGTTCACTGCATCAGCGCCCTCTTGCGGTGCCCAGCGTCTGCTTCGGCCCTTGGGCGGGCCTCGCATCCTGCTGACCGCTGCGCCAAAAATCCCTCCCTGTTCCCGCCGCAGGCGGCGGTCGGGATTTTAGCCCTTAACGGCACCCATTGCGATGCCCTTGGTGAAGTACTTCTGGAAGATGAGGAAGATGATGATGATAGGCACAGCAGCCAGTGCAGCACCTGCCATGATCAGACCGAAGTCGGTGCTGTTTTCCGCCTGCAGCTTTGCAATGCCCAGAGAAATGGTCAGGTTGCTGGTGCTGGACAGCATGATCAACTGCATGAAGTAATCGTTCCAGCTGTTGATAAAGGTGAAGATGGCCAGAGCACCGATGCCCGGCTTGACCATGGGCAGCACGATGCTGATAAAGGTCTTGGCTTCACTTGCACCGTCAATGCGGGCGGCCTCCAGCATTTCTGTGGGGATGCCCTCGCTGAACTGTTTCATCAGGAACACACCGAATGGCCAGCCGACGATGGGGAAGATGACGGCCCAGATGGTGTTGTAGAGGTTCAGGGCACTCATCTCACGCAGCAGGGGGATCAGAATGACCTGCTTTGGCAGAGCCATTGCGCACACGATCAGGGTGAACAGGAGCTGACGGCCCACAAAGCGCTTCTTGGCCAGTGCATAACCGGCCATGGCGGCGGTGATGCAGGTCAGGATCATGGAGACAACAGCCATGAACACGGTGTTGATCATCCAGCGCAGGGCAGCAGGAGCGGTGGGTCCGACCGAGAAGTAGATGGGATCGCCGTCGGCACTGAAGCGTGCACTGAAGGGGATGGCCAGCTGCCACAGGGGGGCGCTCTTTCCGGCAAACAGCTTCTGGTAGTTGGTCAGCACCCACTCATGGGGCCACCACTCGGGGGTGGTGGAGTTGATGGCCGCACCGGTTTTGAAGGAACCGGTGATGATCCAGTACAGCGGGAACGCAAAGGTCACGGCCACGATGCTGATCAGGATCAGGGTCAGGATGGTATAGGCGCTGGCCTGCTTGAGCTTGCTGGGGTGACGCTTCAAGGGCTTTTGCTTTTTTGCGGTTGCAGCAGTTGCACTCATTGTTACGCACCTCCTCAATTATTCTGGTTGCCAGCCTTGAACTGGATAGCAGACAGGATGGCAATGATGATGGCAAGCACAACACCCATGGCGTTGCCGTAGCCGTAGCGGTACAGCTTGAATGCGGTGTAGTAGATGTAGTACATGATGGTATCGGTGCTGTGGTTGGGGCCGCCGGAAGTCAGCAGCTGGATCAGCGCAAAGCACTGGAAGGAGTTGATGGTGGTGATGACCAGGATGTACAGGGTGGTGGGCATGATGGCAGGCCACTTGATCTTCCAGAAGCACTGGAAATCGGTCGCGCCGTCCACTTCGGCAGCCTCCACGATGGACTGGTCCACGTTGCCCAGGGCGGAAACATACAGAACGATGGGCTGGCCCACAGAGGTGGTCAGCAGGATGAGGATGATGCAGCCCAGAGCGAACCGCTCGTCGCCCAGCCAGTTGATGTTCTTGTCGATCAGACCCAGCGTCTTGCCCAGATAGTTGAAGATGCCGTAGTAATTGTTGTACATCCACTTCCAGACAACGGTAACGGCAACGGAACCGGTGACAACGGGCAGGTAGAACACGCAGCGGAAAAGGCTGGTGGCCCACTCGGGCAGATCCACGATGGCGGAGCTGACCCACAGCGAGAAGGCGCAGGTCACAGGCACCGACACGATGACGATGATGAAGGTGTTCTTCAGAGCACCCAGGAAGATCTTATCGGCGAACAGTTCTTTGTAGTTTGCAAGGCCGACAAAGACATCGGCGCGGTTCATGGTGGAATCAAAGAAGCTCGTGACCACGCAGAGGATCATGGGGTAGATGACGAACCCCAGAAAGAAGATCAGGCTGGGCAGAAGGAAGAGATAGGATGCGATGGTCTCCTGCCGGACCAGTGCGCGGCTGCGCTTTGGCTCTTTGACTTTTACGGTGGTAGCAGCCAAGAAAATCACCAAACCTTTCGTTTAGCTCCGGTAAAATGACCGGCTCCCGACGGAACTTGCAAAAAGAATGCCCCTCCCTCGCCGGGATTATCGAGGAAGGGGCAAGGTTTATAACGTTACGATGAAAAACTCAGGTGGTGCGCTTATGCCTCGGCAGTAGCGGCAGCATTTGCGTTCTCAACAAAGGTAGCAACGGCCTGCTCAACGGGCTCACCGGTGCCAACGCGCTGCAGCATGTTCCACCACTCGGTACGAGCAGTTGCCCAGCCCGGGGTGATCTGGTAGTAATCGCCCAGGAAGCCCATGAACTTGGTGTACTCGCTCATAATGTCGTTGCCGGCGTAGATGTCGCCAACGCTCTCGCGAACGGGGAAGTAGGTGGAAGCCAGAACGCTTGCGCCAACCTGATCGGGGTCAGCAGCGATGAAGTCGATAAAGGTCTTGGCTGCCTCGATCTTGGCCTCGTCGCCGTTGTCGAAGATGCCGAAGCCCCAGATGCCGCCGCACAGCTTGGGATCGCCGCTCTCGGTGGGGAAGGCCATGGGGAAGATCTCGTCGCCGCTGTTGGTCAGGCCGGCATCGTTGTTGTCGGAGTTCAGCTGCTGTGCAATGTTCCAGCAGAATGCCATCTGCAGGGTACCGTTGCGGAACAGGGTGATCTCCTCGCCGCCGTTGATGGAAGCATCAAAGTTCACGCCCTTGGCATCGTACAGAGCCTGGATGGCCTTGATGTTCTCGGGGGAGTCAGCGGTGTACTTGGTGTGCTCAGCATCCGTGAAGGTACCGCCGTACATGTTGTTGATGATCGCGCGGGTGCCCTGGTCGCCGCCTTGGCCGCTGCAGTAGATGGCTGCAACATTCTCATAACCACCATTGTACAGTGCGTCAACGGTCTTGAGGAAGCCGTCGGTGCTCCAGGTGTGCTTATCAGTATCAATGTACTGGTCTGCGCCCACTTCCTTGACCTTGGTCATGTTCACGGCCATGCAGTGTGCGGTCATGCACAGGGGATACTCATAGTAGTCACCGGCTTCGTTTCTGCAGGCAGACTCAACGGAAGCGTAGATATCCTTCTTGGCATCGTCGGTCCACAGGTCGTTCAGGGGAGCCATAACGCCCTTCTTGCCCCAGTTGGCAACCAGACGCTCGGGACCTTCCATGATCAGGTCGGGTGCGCTGCCGCCCTCAATGGCGGTGTTGACCTGGTCATCACCATTGGTGTAATCCAGGTACTCAACGGTGACCTTGATGTCGGGATATTTTGCGTTGAAGCTGGAGATCAGCTCCTGCACAGTCTCGTCCTTGCCCCAGCCGCCGATGGGGTATGTCCACAGCTTGATGTTTGCGCCAGCTGCGGTGCTTGCCGCTGCAGAAGCTGCAGTGGAGGAAGCAGCAGTGCTGCTGGAGGAGCTGCCGCCGCATGCGGCCAGTGCACCGGCTGCACTCAGGGCACCCACGGCCTTCAGGAAAGAGCGGCGAGAGATACTGTTTTTCATAAGAAACTTCTCCTTACTCATTGATGTAGTGCGATTCTACTTTGCGGCCCTCGTGTGGAAACCGCTTCTATTGGCCTTATTATAGAAAAATATTTTCATTTTGTCTATCGGCTGTCTGCCCAATAATGAAAGGATTTTCTTGTGGATGTCGCACAATTTTAGCGAAAAGACTGGCCTTTTGGGCAGGATTCACGGAAATTTTGAAAGTTGTAGCTATTTTGTAACCATTGTAGAAAAATCACACTTTTTGCTGGTGAAAATAGTTTTCACTCAAAAAAGAGCGGAAAATCCGGCAAATTGAAAAGGATTTTCACAAATAAGTCATACTAATGCGGCGAATTTGGGCGCTCTGCACAGAAACGAACCTGAATTTGTAGTCAAAGCCCCTCTTGCCAAGCGGCTGGGATTCTTTTATACTTTTCTTAAAGGAAAACTTCCCGACAATGGTGTTGGCGTGTGCGGCCAGCCCTTCCGGCGGGAAAAGGAGCAGGAAAAAGGAGACCATCATGTCTACGACCACGAACTTCTGGGAGCTGCTGCAGCAAAGGCAGGATGAACTGACAAAATCCGGCCGTGCTGTGGCAGATTACCTTGTCCACCATGCCGACGAGGCACAGTACCTTTCCATTTCCTCCCTTGCGCGGGAATGCAAGGTAGCAGAGGCAACGGTGTTCCGCTTCTGCCGGGCATTGGGTTTTGAGGGCTACCATGAGATGCGCATTTCGCTGGCGCAGGCCAACGCCACCGGTGCGCTGGTCAACCAGCATGAGCCGGAGCCGGGCGCTACCACCGCCAGCCTGTGTGAGCACGCCAGCGGCCTGTTTCTCACTGCCATCAACGGCACCCAGAATTCTCTTTCGCCCGAAGCCGTGGAGCAGGCTGTGGACCTGATGCGTGCGGCGCGGCAGGTGTTCTGCCTGGGTCAGGGCGGCAGTATGCTGCTGGCCAACGATATCTGCGCCCGCTTTTCCAGCCTGTCCAATAAGTTCCGCACCGCAGGGGACAGTCATCTTCAGATCCTGGCTGCCAGCCTGATGGGCCCGGAGGATGTGGTGCTCTTTATCTCCTATTCCGGCGCGACCCGCGATATGCTGGAAACGCTGCGCACGGCCAAGGCATCCGGCGCAAAGATCATTCTGCTCACCCATTATGAGGATTCGCCCGGTGCAGCCATGGCAGATGTGGTGCTGCGGTGCGGCGCGCAGGAGAGCCCACTGGATTCCGGCAGCATCCCCATCAAGGTGGCGGTGCTTTATGTGGGCGAGGTGCTTCTGCTCCGCTATATGCTGGATGACCCCGAGCATACCAACGAAGCCCAGGACCGCACCAGCGAGGCGGTGGCCATCAAGTTGATCTGAACAGTAAAACAGGCGGCATCCAACTTCGGTTGGTGCCGCCTGTCTTTTCGTTATCAGAGTGCTATAGTTTCATCCGGGAACTGCTTCTGGTAGTAGGTCACCTTCCACCGGATATTTTCCGGTTCCACCGGCGCAAAGTGGAGCGAGGAACAGGCGGTGCGGGTATCCCCCTGCTGCTTTCCGCTCACAAAGATCGCCGTTGGGCCGTCTGCCCCGCCGATGATGCCAATGGCTCCATCTTCCGTGGGTGCGTCGCTTTTCCGGATGGGCTTATCACTAGAGGCACAGTCGTTCACCTGCACCCAGCCGGTGGTCACGGCGGGGGTCAGGGTGTAAGTCATTTCCACAAATTCCCGGGGCCATTCCATGGGCGGCCCCATGTGGGGGAGGTCATTCTCCGGCAGCCGGGCCGGTTTCAGGTCTTTGACCGTCAGCACGCAGGGCACATCGGTGACGGGGTGGGCAAACTCCACGACCTTTCCGGGCGCTGCCGTGAACTGCACCGCTTCGGCAGGCTGTTCCCGCTGGGTGAGGGTCAGTGTCAGGCTGGTGATGTGGGCCGGCCTGCGCTTTGTCGCCCAGGGAAAGCTCCACTGCCGGAGATCCCAGCCTTGTTCCGGGTCAAGCCCGTAGTGCTTCACGATGTCCCGCGCGGCCTGTTCACCGCTGCAAACGATCTCCTCTTCGGAGCGGAGGGGGTTATAATATTCCCCGGCACCGCGGCTGTACTCCACGGTTTTGCCGTTGATGGCTACACTTGGCTGATAGTCAAAAGAACCAAACGGGTCCTCGGCTTCGGCCAGTTCGACAACTTCCGGCGGGCATTCGTCAATATCCATCCCTTCATAAGCGGCCAACTTCTGGTAATGCGCTTCGATCGCTTCACGTTCCACCCGGCGGCAGATGTCTACAACCAGCCCTTTTCCACAAAGGTAAATCGCCGGGATGATGAAATGCTGCCCGCCCCACACCGAGTGTGCCCCGCAGGACACTTCCTGCCCGGGGCGGCCCCGATGCGGGCGGTGACAGCCCGGATTGTCCTCAAAATAAACCTTCCATTCCATCTGCGTTCCACCTTTCTGCTCAATTTTTCTCTATTGTAGCGCAGAGGGATTTTTCCGTCAACCGACGCTTTTTCGCTAGGTGCCGCTCATATCTCGCCGCCTGTCCGAATAGACTGTTTCCGAGAAGCAGACGCAGAAGGTGCGGCCTTGCCGCCCGGTGCGGACGGGAGAGAGGAGAGAGCAATTTGGAAAAACAGGAGTGTTTGGAAGCCACTGTCTGCCGGGAGATCGGGGCACGCACCGGCGGGGAGATCCTGATCGGGGTGGTGGGGCCGGTGCGCACCGGCAAGAGCACCCTCATCAAGCAGTTTATGGAGCAGCTGGTGCTGCCTGCCATTGGCCCGGCGGACGCAAAGCTCCGGGCCCGGGATGAGCTGCCGCAGTCGGCGGCAGGGCGAACAATCATGACCACAGAGCCGAAGTTCATCCCGGAGCAGGCCGTGCCGCTCCAACTGGAGGGCGGCGGGGAGTGCCGCATCCGGCTCATCGACTGTGTGGGATATATGGTAGAGGGAGCCATGGGCCACGAGGAGGACGAGAAGCCCCGCATGGTCAAAAGTCCCTGGTTCGAGGAAGAGATCCCCTTTGACCTTGCCGCCGAGACCGGCACCCGCAAGGTCATCCGGGATCACTCCACCATCGGCATCGTGGTCACCACCGATGGCTCCATCAGCGAGATCCCCCGGGAAAACTACCTGCCCGCCGAAAAGCGGGTGGTGGAAGAGCTGGAAGCGCTGGGCAAACCCTTTGTCATCCTGCTCAACAGCACCCGCCCGGATGCTCCGGAGACAAAGGCTCTGGCTGCAGAGCTGGAACAGGCATACGGACGCACGGTCCTGCCGGTGAGCTGTCTGGATCTGCAGAAAGATGACCTGCTGTCCATCCTGCAGCGTGTCCTCTACGAATTTCCGGTGCGGGAGCTGGATTTTGCCATTCCCCGCTGGGTGACGATGCTGGAAAAGGGCCACTGGCTCCAGAACGAGATCTACACGGCGGCGCTCCAGTTTTCAGAGAAGATCAGCCGGATGAAGGATGTTCCGGCCCAGAACAGTGCCGGAGCGCTGGCCGGGGATTCGGTGCAGGAGTCTGCCCTGAGCGGCATGAACCTTTCCGACGGCGTGGTGCGGGTGACCGTTCTGCTGAAGCCAGAGGTGTTCTACCGCGTCCTCAGTGAGCAGACGGGGCTGGAAATTGGCGATGAAGCAGGCCTGATGCCCTGCATCATTGAGCTTTCCCGGGCAAAGCGGGAGTACGAGAAGATCCGCAGTGCACTGGAACAGGTGGAAGCCACCGGCTACGGCATCGTGATGCCAAGCATTGAGGAGCTCTCGCTGGAGGAACCGGAGATCGTCCGGCAGGGCGGGCGGTACGGTGTCCGGCTGGAAGCCAGCGCACCCTCCATCCATATGATGAAAGCCGTCATCCACACCGAGATCAGCCCCATTGTGGGCACCGAGAAGCAGAGCGAGGACCTGGTTCAGAGCCTGCTGGGTGATTTTGAAGCCGACCCGGAGAGGCTGTGGGAATCGAACATCTTTGGCAAGAGCCTGCATGAACTGGTGAATGAGGGATTGCAGAACAAGCTCCTCCACATGCCGCAGGAAGCCCGCACCCGCCTGCAGGAAACGCTGGAACAGGTCATCAACGATGGCTGCACCGGATTGATCTGTATTCTGCTGTAACATAAAACGACCCTCTCAGTCACGCTGACGCGTGCCAGCTCCCCCGAAGGGGGAGCCAACGCATCTGACAGGAAGAAAACTGCTGATTTGCAGAATCTTACCTCGAAGCTGCAATTGCCTCTCCTTTTGGGAGAGGTGGCAATGCGGAGCATTGGCGGAGAGGGTCGTTCTTATTTTTGATAAAACCTCAAACAGCCTTCAAAACTGCTCAATGTATCATGGAATCGAATCCCCTGTGCGGCCAGCTTTGAGCTGTCCATCACAAGGTTGCGGGAGAAATCAGCAGGCTCGATCTGCACCTGCACGCCCAGCGCTTCGGCAAACTGCTGGGCCGTTGTGACCATGTCGGCATCGTTCCCGCTGCCAAAATTGTATACACCGCCGGGCAGCTGCAAGGCGGGAAAGAGCTGTTCCACCACCTCCCGCACCCAGCTGACACCCCGGTGGTCGTTCGGTGAAAAGCGAACGGGAGTACCGTTTTGTGCGGCCTGCAGCAGGTTCAGCGGCAGATTGCCCCGGAGGGGCAGGCCATCACCGGGCAGATCGTACATCCACGGGGCCCGCAGAAGCACCGCCTCCGGGCAGAGCGCGAGGACCCGCTCCTCGGCCTCCAGCTTGTGCTGACCATAGGTGTTGGCGGGGGAGAGCGGCAGGGTTTCGGGCAGGGGGCCGGGCTGGGTCACACCTGCGTACACTTGATCCGAGCTGAATGAGATCAGTTTGGCGCCGGTGTCCCGTGCAGCTTTTGCCATCCAGATGGGCAGTTCAACGTTGGCACGCTGGGATTCCTCCGGGTGCTGCTGGCAGTAGCCGGTATCGGACAATGCCGCCAGATGCAGGATGACATTCGGCTGCACGGTTTCCACAAAACGGCGAATGGCGGATTCATCGGCAGCAGCCAGAAATCCGCACGGGAAGGTGAAAAGCTCTGCACGGCCCTGCCACTGGTGCAGTACCCGGGAACCCACAAAGCCGGAGGATCCGGAAATTAAGATCTTCATGCTCAGTGCACCAAAAACAGTTCCAGCACAAGCACCACGGCACAGCAGGAAACGGACACCTGAAACAGACTGGCTCCGAACCATGCAGCGGCGATGCCCACTACCAGCGCGGCGGCACCGGCAATGGGGCTCTGGGTGGCGTTGAGGATGGCCGGGAAGGTCATCACGGCCAGCGTCACATAGGGCACATAGTAGAGGAAGGACTGGATGAACTGGTTTTTGATGGGTTTACGGATAAGGGTCAGCGGCAGCACACGGATGGCGTAAGAAACGGCGGCCATCACGGCGATATAGGCCCAGTTATTGTAGGTCATGCCTGCACCTCCTCAGTTCCGGCAGCTTCCGGTGCTTCGGGTGTAACAGGGAACAGAACGGCTGCCCCGCAGGAGATCAGCACTGTCAGCAGGATGGTGCGGGTGCCGTCCGAAAGGGAAGCGATGCCGGGCAGGCAGCCGCAGGCAAACCTCAGGGCAAAGCTCAGCATCACCAGCACGGCAACGACCCTGTTCTTCCGGGCAGGGGGAATGATGATGGCCAGGAACATGCCGTACAGGGCCACGCTCAGGGCGCTGACCACACGCACCGGCAGCAGGTTGCCCGCAATGATGCCCAGCGCTGTGCCCATGGCCCAGGCGGGGGCCGCCAGTGCTATGGCACCGTAGGTGTAGAACGGGTTCAGATAGCCGGGCCGTGCGATTGTGATGCCAAACAGCTCGTCGGTGACATCGTAGCCGATGATGAGCCGGTGGAAGAACGGCGTGCCTGGGGCAAATTTCTGGGCCAGAGCGCAGCTCATCAACAGGTAGCGCGCGTTGGCAATCAGGGTGATGATGGCAACTTCCAGATAGGTGGCACCGGCGGCGATCAGCGAAAAGGCTGCATACTCACCGGCAGAAGCATTGTTGAACAGGCTTGCAAAAAAGCCCTGAATGGGGGTCAGCCCCGCATTGCGGGCTGCAATGCCCAATGAGAACGAGACAGCAAAATAGCCCAGCGCAATGGGCACACCATCCCGCATCCCCTCGCAGAATACCTTGCGGCTGAATGCGTAGGGCTTTTGAGTGGTTTCCATGAGTGGTTACTCCTTTCCTACTTCAAGACACAAAAATAAGTATAGCACATCCGGTAGGAATTGACAAAAGAAAAAGGCTCAGGTTTTTGATCGAAACCTGAGCCTTTTTCAAAGAAGGGAGCGTGGCTTAATCCACAACATCCTCAAACTGGCTGTTGTACAGGTCAGCGTAGAAACCGCCGGCCTCAATGAGCTGGTCGTGGGTGCCCTGCTCCACAATGTCGCCGTCCCGCATGACAAGGATGAGGTCTGCATCCCTGATGGTGGACAGGCGGTGGGCGATGACGAAACTGGTACGGCCCCGCATCAGGTTGTCCATAGCAGTCTGGATGCGCTGCTCGGTGCGGGTGTCCACACTGCTGGTGGCCTCGTCCAGGATCAGGATGCGGTTGTCGGCCAGAATGGCCCGGGCGATCGTCAGCAGCTGCTTCTGGCCCTGACTGACGTTGGAAGCGTCCTCGTTCAGCTCCATCTGGTAGCCGCCGGGCAGGGTGCGGATGAAGTGGTCGGCATTGGCGGCCTTAGCGGCGGCAATGACCTCTTCATCGGTGGCATCCAGACGGCCATAGCGGATATTCTCCATGATGGTGCCCTTGAACAGCCAGGTGTCCTGCAGCACCATGCCGAAGCCCTCGCGCAGGGCACTGCGGTCAAAGTTGCGGATGTCGTGGCCATTCAGGGTGATGGAGCCGGAATCCACATCGTAGAACCGCATGAGCAGCTTGACCATGGTGGTCTTGCCGGCACCGGTGGGGCCAACGATGGCGACCTTCTGGCCGGGCTGCACCTTGCAGCTGAAATCGTGGATGATGGTCTTTTCGGGCACATAACCGAACCGGACATGGTCAAAGGTGACCTGACCATCGATGCAGGCAGGGTCTGCCCGGCGGGCAGGGTCGGCCAGCTGATCCTCTTCGGGCTCGTTCAGGAACTCGAACACGCGCTCGGCAGCGGCGGCCATGCTCTGCAGCATGTTGGACACCTGTGCCAGCTGCTGGATGGGCTGGGTGAAATTGCGGACATACTGGATAAAAGCCTGGATATCGCCGATGGTGATGATGCCGTTGGCGGCAAAGATGCTGCCGACGATGGCAACAGCCACATAGCCCAGATTGCCCACAAAGTTCATAATGGGCTGCATCAGGCCGGAGAGGAACTGGCTCTTCCAGGCGGATTCAAACAGCTTGTCGTTGGCGGCGTTGAAGTCCTCCAGCACGGCGGCCTCCCGGTTGAAGGCCTTGATGACGTTGTGGCCGGAGTAGACCTCCTCCACCTGACCGTTCACAACGCCCAAGGTAGCCTGCTGGGCCTTGAAGTATTTCTGGCTGAACCTGACCACCAGCATCACCAGGACCAGAGAAACGGGCAGGATGAGCAGTGCGATCAGGGTCATTTTGGGGCTGATGGACAGCATCATGATCAGCACGCCGATCATGGTGGTAATGCTGGTGATGAGCTGGGTCACGCTCTGGTTCAGGCTCTGGCCCAGGGTGTCCACATCGTTGGTGATGCGGGAGAGCACCTCGCCGACCGTCCGCTTTTCAAAGTAGGCCAGCGGCAGGCGGTTGATCTTTTCGCTGATCTGGCGGCGGAAATCATAGCAGACCTTCTGGGAAAGGCCGGTCATCAGCCAGCCCTGAACGAAGCTGAATGCCGCAGAGCAGAGGTACATGGCCAGCAGGGTGAGCAGGATCTTGCCGATGTAGGCAAAGTCGATGCTGCCGATCCCCCGCAGCTTGGCGATCCAGCCGGTGGCAAGGGCCGTGGTGGCCTTGGCCAGAATTTTGGGGCCTGCGATATTGAAGATGGTGGAAAGGATGGCAAAGACCATCACAACGATGAGGGAGAGCTTATACTGGCGCAATGCGCTGAGGAGCTGCCGCAGAGTGCCCTTGAAATCCTTGGCGCGCTCGGTGGTCTGTTTTCCGGGTCTCGGCATATCACTCATCCTCCTTTCCGGTGTTCAGGTCTTGCAGGTTGAGCTCCTTCTGGCTCAGCTGGCTCCTGGCAATCTCCTGATATTCAGGGCAGGTGGCCATGAGCTGCGCGTGAGTGCCCTTGCCCACCAGCCTGCCGTCATCCAGCACCAGGATCTGATTGGCGTGGAGGACGGTGGAAATGCGCTGTGCCACGATGATCACAGTGGCATTGTCGGTCTCTTCCTTCAGCGCACGGCGCAGGGTGACATCCGTCTTGTAGTCAAGGGCAGAGAAGCTGTCGTCGAACAGATAGATCTTCGGCTCCTTGGCAATGGCACGGGCGATGGAGAGCCGCTGCTTCTGGCCGCCGGATACGTTGGAGCCGCCCTGTGCAATGGGGCTTGCATAGCCCTCGGGCTTTGCGTCGATGAACTCGGTGGCCTGTGCGATGGAAGCCGCCTTCTTCATGCCCGCATCGGTGATCTGCGCACCGCCGAATTTCAGGTTGCTCTCGATGGTGCCGCTGAACAGAACGCCCTTCTGTGGCACATAACCCAGCAGGCTGTGGAGCTGCTCCTGCGGCATCTCCCGCACATCGATGCCGTCGATGGTCACGCGGCCGCCAGTGACATCATAAAAGCGGGGGATGAGGTTGAGCAGGCTGGATTTGCCGCAGCCGGTGGAGCCGATGATGGCTGTGGTCTCGCCGGGGTTTGCGGTAAAGCTGATGTGCTCCAGCGCGTCGCTGTCGGCACCGGGGAAGCGGAAGCTGACATCCTCGAACCGGACCACGCCATCCCAGACCTTCTTTTCAAGGGCGGGCTTTGCGGTGGCAGCGTCGGGATCATGGATGGAAGCCTTGGTGCGGCAGACCTCGTCGATACGGTCAGCAGCCACACCGGCACGGGGAAGCATTACAGCCACCATGGCCAGCATCAGGAAAGACATGACGATCTGCATGGTATAGGTGATGAATGCGATCATCTCGCCTACCTGCATGTTTCCGGCATCCATGGCCTTGCCGCCGAACCAGACGATGAGCAGGCTGGTGCCGTTCATGATCAGGGTCATAAAGGGCATCATGGCCACCATGGCACGGTTGGTGAACAGCTGGGTGCCCATCAGCTCCCGGCTGGCGGCATCAAAACGCTTTTCCTCAAAGGACTCGCGGCTGAATGCACGCACCGGCATCACGCCGGTCAGGATCTCGCGGCTGACGAGGTTCAGCTTGTCCACCAGGGTCTGCATGATCTTGAACTTGGGCATGGCGATGCTCATCAGAACCGTAATGAGCAGAAGCAGAGCGGCCACGTCCAGCACGATGATCCAGGCAAGGCCGGTGTTGCCCTGGGTGACGTGCATCACGCCGCCGATGCCCAGAATGGGGGCGTAGGCCACCATGCGCAGCAGGATGACACAGGTAAACTGCACCTGCTGGATATCGTTGGTGGTGCGGGTGATCAGGGAAGCGGTGGAAAAATTCTCGATCTCTGCGTTGGAAAAGTGGATGACCGAGGAGAAGGTCTCTCTGCGCAGCTCCCGGCCGATGGAAGCCGAGACGCGGGAGGCAATCAGGCCCACCAGAATGGCAACGACCACCATCAGCAGGGTCAGGGCCAGCATCTGGCCGCCCACACGGAAAAGGTAGACCATCTGTACATCATGGGAAACGCCCTGTGCCTCATATTCCAGGCTGACCAGCAGGGTGGCCTGACTTGCCATGCTGGAAAGGGTGGTCTCGTCCACCTGTTCCATGGCACTGGCCAGCTGCTGCTGGATCATTTCCCGGGAAAAACCGGGCATCTGGGCCAGGGCTGTGAACTGGGCACAAACGGCATCCAGATCCTCCGCCGTGGGAGCAGCGGTCATGGTTTCTGCTTCAGCCCCGGCCTCGTTCTGATAGCCGGACAGCGGAGCCATGGCGGCAGCGTTCTGCCCGGCAGGGGCGTTGGCATTCTGCGCCGCCGCCATATACAGCACGATATCCGGTGTGGTAACGGCCTCCTCCAGAGCCGTGCGCTCGGCATCGGTCAGGTCACTGCGGAGCTTCAGAACACCGTCGTCCTGAAGATAATATCCGTAGGCATTCTGCAGCGCGTCTGCATCCTCTTCGCTCATCAAAAGCGAGAGGGCATCCAGTGTGCTTTGGCGCACAGTCTCCGGCAGGGGGCTTTCAATGCCGCCCTGCTGGATGCCGGTGTCCACGATCTTGCTCGTGTAATCCGGCAGGGAAAGGTCGCAGTAGGCCTGCACGAACAGCAGAGCCACCACGGCAAGGCAGGCGGCCCAGTGGCGGGCCAGCTGCTTGAAAATTTTACCCATTTTCGTTTTCTCCCTTCAATTTTGCTTGTTGCTCCGCATTTTCCGCTTCCACAGCCTCCAACAGCACACCGGTCAGGGAAAACAGCTGCTCCCGCTGCTCTTCCGGGATGCGGCAGATGACCCGCTCAAAGTAACGGCTGATTGCGGCCTCGACCTGGCGGCTGGCATCCAGCCCCTTTTCCGTGGGGCGCACCAGCGTTTTGCGGCGGTCATTGGGATCTGTGATCCGCTCAATGAGTCCATCCTGCTCCAGCTGGCGCAGCGCGTGGGAAACAGCGGGCAGGGGCTGTTTGACGGCGGCAGCCAGATCGGAAACATAGATGGTGCCATTCTGGCCATGCTCTTCAATGGTCATCAGCACGCCTTCCAGCATGATGAAATGACACTTGGGGCAGCTTTCCAGTGCCATTTTGGCACCGCGTTTGCCTTCTGTGCTCAGCCGATGCAGATAGTGGACCAAGGCGAACAGTTCCGGTGCGCTCTTCTGCGGCATACGATCCCTCCTTATCATTTAACAGATACGAATACTTAACACATGATAACTATTTGCTGATGACAATAATATACCCGCCTGCATTGGAATGCAAGCGGGTAAAAATGAACTTTTTGAAAACTCTGAAGATCCTGCGCATCAAGGAGAAAAAATCACTCGTGGAGCTGACGTTCTTCCACCAGACTCTCTCGTTTGCTGCTGATACGTCCCAGCCCGTAGGCCAAAAACGTGGCGCAAAGCAGGTTCAGCCATGCCAGCGATGCACCGCTGAAGATGTTGGTAACGCCGATGAGAAGGTTTGCCAGACAGAGCAGCCTCACCATCTGTCCAATTTTGTTCAGGTGGGAGATACGAGAATCCACATCCGAAAACATATCAAAGGGACCTAGCTGGGCGCTGCGGCGGAAATATCCCCAACTGAAGCAATGCCCAACACTCTGTGCTTCCAACTCTTCCATGAAACTTTCAAAATCCGGGGAACTGTCCAGCATGGCCAGCCGGATGATGTACTGGCCGGGTTCCGTCTTTTCAAAGGTGTAGGTGCAGAACCCGGCATTCTGCAGGGCCCAGCCCTCCTGCGCCATTTCGTTGAGCCAGCGTTCTTCTTTTTCAAATTCCCAGACCCAGAAATTCCGATGCAGCGTTTTTGTTTCACTCATACCTGTTCCTCCTGTAAAATGGCGCGGCCATTGGCAGCAAGCTCCTCCAGCCGGATCAGCTCCTTTTTGAGCACCTTCAGCCCGGCGGAGGTCAATTGGTATTCTTTTTTGCGGCTCCCGCTTTCCATGGGCAGGGGAGAGATCCACCCCTTTTCGCACAGGGCATTCAGGGCACCGTACAGGGTTCCGGCAGCCAGCCGTACCCTTCCGCCGGAGAGCTGCTGGGTCTCCTGCATGATGCCGTAGCCATGCCGCGGATGATAGAGGGAAAGCAGGATGTAGTAGGTGGATTCCGTCAGTGCCGGATTTTCCATTATATCACCTCGCTTTGTATCGCTATGCGATATATCATGGATGTATTATATCGCTTCTCGATATAACTGTCAAGGAGCTGAAAATAAAAAAGCTCTCCCGGAGGGGAGAGCAAAGACAAACAACCAGAGAAAACCGGTCAACGATCGTGGAACAGTCGGTTATCCACCCAGATGCAGACGCAGGCACCCAGCACAGAGATGACGAAGGAGCTGATGCTGCCGGTGGCATGGATGCCGATGAGGCCGAACAGGAACTCGCCCACAAAGCTGCCCAGAATACCCAGCACAATGTTGCGGCCGGTGGAGGTCTGGGTGCCCATGAAACGGTTGGCGATGTGACCGGCCAGAGCGCCTACCAGCACGCCCACGAGCAGGGAAGCCAGCAGGCCGATCAGAGAGAACAGGCCCATCAGCACGCCCACCAGAGCGCAGATCAGGGCAAGGACGATCAGGATAGACAATGTAATCATACAGAAGCCTCCTTGGTTTCTTTTGTAGGAACGGCATTTTCTGCCGCGTACCGGCAGATGTCGTTCAGACAGCACTTTTCACATTCGGGTTTGCGGGCATTGCAGACAGCCCGGCCATGCATCACAAAGCGGTGGCACAGGTCACTGCCTTCCTCCGGCGAAATGATCTTCCATAGGGCCATCTCCACCTTCTGCGGCTCCTTGATGCCATCCACCAGCCCGATTTTATTGCACAACCGGATGCAGTGGGTATCTGTGACGATGGCGGGTTTGCAGAACACATCGCCCATGATCAGGTTGGCGCTCTTGCGGCCTACGCCGGGCAATGCCAGCAGCTCTTCAAAGGTGGTGGGCACTTTGCAGTTGTATTTATCCCGCAGCACCCGCATACAGGCCGAGATATCCCGGGCCTTGCTGCGGCCCAGCCCACAGGGCTTGACAATGGCTTCGATCTCCTCGGGCTCTGCCGCAGCCAACGCTGCTACATTGGGGTATTTTGCAAACAAGTCCTGTACCACAATGTTTACCCGGGCATCGGTGCACTGAGCCGCCAGCCGGACGCTGACCAGCAGCTGCCAGGCGTGGTCGTAATCCAGCGTGCAGGCTGCATCCGGATATTCTGTTTTCAGCCGGTCGATGACCTGGAGCGCCAGCTCCTTTTTGGCAGAGAGATCTTCTGCCGCAGCGGCTTTCTTCATCTGAACCCCTCGTTTCCCGTAAATGTACTATGATAATAGCATGTTTCGACTTTTTTGTAAATGGGGTTTGTGACATCTATCTGAGAATGATTTTCATTATTGCTCTTGCTGTTCGTGTAAAAATGAGGTATACTATTTCTATATAAGGCCCATGCAGAACAGCAGGGCAGTACAGGAGGGAACGCCCGATGAATGAACCGCTGGCGCAGCGTATGCGCCCCAAAACGCTGACCGAAGTCTGCGGCCAGCAGCATCTGCTGGCCCCGGGGCGGGTGTTCCGCCGCACCATCGAGAGCGGGCGTATCCCCAATATGATCTTTTACGGCCCATCCGGCACAGGCAAGACCACCGTAGCCCGCATCATTGCCGAGAACAGCGGCATGACGCTCCACAAGCTCAACGGCACCTCCTGCGGCACGGGGGATATCAAGGCGGTGCTCAAGGATATCGGCACACTGGCCGGGGCGGGGGGCATCCTGCTGTACCTCGATGAGATCCAGTATCTGAACAAGAAACAGCAGCAAAGCCTGCTGGAGTGCATTGAGGACGGCACAGTGACCCTGATCGCCTCCACTACGGAGAACCCTTATTTTTACATCTATAACGCACTGCTTTCCCGCTGCACTGTGTTCGAGTTCAAATCGCTGACAGCTGCGGATGTGGAGCAGGGGCTGCGGAACGCCCTGAAAAAGCTTTCAGAGAGCGAGGGTACGCCCATCCGGATGGAGGACGATGCCTGTGCCTATCTTGCCGAGAGCGCGGGCGGCGATCTGCGCAAGGCACTGGGCTGCCTTGATTTTGCAGTGACGGCGGCGGCTCCCGAACCGGAGGGGAAACACATCACGCTGGATATGATCCAGCAGGTTACCCGCCGCACTGCCATGCGGTACGACCGGGACGGCGATGACCACTATGATATCGTGTCGGCTTACCAGAAATCCATGCGCGGCTCCGACCCGGATGCAGCGCTCCACTATCTGGCCCGGCTGCTGGAAGCCGGGGATCTGCCCTCAGCCTGCCGTCGGCTCATGGTGTGCGCCTGCGAGGATGTGGGCCTTGCCTACCCGCAGATCATCCCCATCGTAAAGGCGGCGGTGGATATCGCCAACGCGGTGGGCCTGCCTGAAGCGCGGCTGGCCCTGGCGGATGCGGTGGTATTGGTGGCGACCAGCCCCAAATCCAACAGCGCCCACAATGCCATCAACGCCGCCATTGCGGATGTGCAGGCGGGCCGCACCGGGCCCATTCCCCGCCAGCTGCAGAATAAGCACTATGACGGCGAGGACGCGCTGGTAAAGGGCCAGAACTACAAGTACGCCCACGATTACCCCAACCACTGGGTCGAGCAGCAGTATCTGCCGGATGTGCTCAAGAATACAAAATACTACACTTTTGGGGAAAACAAGAACGAGCAGGCCTCCCGCGCATATTGGGCGCGGATCAAGGGCGAAGAGAACGTATAAAGGGAAGAGAAGGAGAGAGGAAGATGCGTTATTCCAAACAGCGGGAGCTGGTGCTGCGCACCGTGGAGCAGCTTTGCGACCACCCCACCGCCGAAGAGATCTTTGATAAGGCGGCCCCGGAGTGCCCGGGCCTGAGCCTGGGCACTGTCTACCGCAACCTGAACAGTCTGGTGGAGGCAGGCATGGTGCGCCGGGTGTCCATTCCGGGCAGGGCGGATCGTTTTGATCACACCCTGTGCTGGCACAGCCACCTCTACTGCACGGCCTGCGGTGGCGTAGTGGATGCCGATGTGGACGAGAAACAGGTGATGAGGCTGGTGCGCCGCCAGAAGGATGTTGTGGTGCAGGACTGCGCTGTGGTGCTGTTCGGCCTGTGTGAAGCATGCGCCAAAAAGCAGGCAGAAGGCTGAATTGCCCCGAAGGATTCTGAAATTTGCGGTTTCCCACTTGCCCTTATGGCAGAAAGAGGGTATACTAAAAAGAGCTTTTGAAAAATAAGGATGGTTTTTATTGGAATACATTAACTTTGAACACAACGAAACGGCTGCGGAGCTGGTGCGTTCGGCTTACGACACCCCGCCGCTGGCCTTTGTACACAGCTATGGCTGTCAGCAGAACGTCAACGATGGCGAGCGCATCAAGGGCGTGCTGGTGGATATCGGCTACGGCCTGTGCGATAAGCCCGAGGATGCAGACCTCATCCTCTTCAACACCTGCGCCGTGCGGGAGCACGCCGAGCAGCGCGTGTTCGGCAATGTGGGTGCACTGAAGGGCCTGAAGGAGAAAAAGCGCGGCCTGATGATCGGCCTGTGCGGCTGCATGGCCAACCAGAAACATGTGGTGGAAAAGCTGCGCAAGAGCTATCCCTATGTTGATCTGGTCTTTGGCGTGGATGGCATCGATACGCTGCCCCAGCTCATTGCCCAGAAGCTGCAGAAGCATAAGCGCGTGCTGATGGAGCCTGCCCAGCGCCCGGTCATCGTGGAGAACATCCCCATCCGGCGCGAGAGTGAGTTCCGTGCCTGGCTGCCCATCATGTATGGCTGCGACAACTTCTGCACCTACTGCATCGTACCCTATGTGCGGGGCCGTGAGAAGAGCCGCAAGCCCGGCGATATCCTGGCGGAGTTCCGGGGGCTGGTGGAAGCCGGATACAAGGAGATCACTCTGCTGGGCCAGAACGTGAACAGCTACGGAAAGGGCCTGGAAGAACAGGTGGACTTTGCTGATCTGCTCAATCTGCTCTGCGCTGTGCCCGGAGATTACCAGATCCGCTTTATGACCAGCCACCCGAAGGATGCCAGCCACAAGCTGATCGATACCATTGCGGCCCAGCCCCACCTGTGCAAGCACCTGCACTTGCCGGTGCAGTGCGGCTCGGATGAGCTGCTGAAAAGGATGAACCGCCATTACACCATCGGGCAGTACATGGAGCTGATCGAGTACGCCCGCAAAAAGGTGCCCGGCATCACCTTCTCCAGCGATATCATCGTGGGCTTCCCCGGGGAAACGGAGGAGGATTTCCAGGGCACGCTGGAACTTGTGAAGAAAGTCGGCTACATGCAACTGTTCACCTTTATCTACTCCAAGCGCACTGGGACCAAGGCAGCGGAAATGCCCGACCCCACCCCCCGCGCGGAGAAAACTGACCGGATGACCCGTCTGCTCAAGGTACAGGACGAGATCGCAATGGATCTGGTCCGGCAGCAGGTGGGCCAGACTGTCCGGGTGCTGGTGGAAGGCTATGGCCGCAGCGACGGAACCCTCTCCGGCCGGTTGGACAACAACCTGACCGTGGAGTTCGCCGCAGACCCCGCCCTGATGGGCAGCTACGCACAGGTGCACCTGACCGGTGCCCGCGCCACCGTCCTGCTGGGCGAACTGGAAACGTGATCCCGGGGCACACCAGCCCCAATGATAATGTGACTATAAAAACAAACACATCAAAGGAGATTTTTGATTATGGATTGCATCGATCTGTTCAAGCGCGCCGCCATGGCACTGCAGACTGACCCCCGTTACCTGGCTCTGGATCAGGCCCGCAAGGCAAACGACAAGGATGAGGAACTGCAGAATCTCATCGGAGAGTTCAATCTGGCCCGCATGGATCTGAACAACGAGATCAGCAAGAACGAGCGCAGTGATGAGCGCATCGCCGAGCTGAACACCAAGGTCAACGACCTGTATGGCAAGATCATGGCTGACGAGGGTATGACTGCTTACAATGAGGCAAAGCGCGACTGCGAGAACCTGGTCAACTACATTGATGCCATCATCAACACCGCAATGAACGGCGGCGACCCCATGACCGTGCAGGAGCCCAGCGAATCCTGCACCGGCAGCTGCTCCACCTGCGGAGGCTGCCACTAACAGGTAAAATGAGAACGCGGCTGCAAATCGCAGGCCGCGTTTTCCTTCCATTCGCAGTTACTTACTGCAAACCGACGGAAAGAAGCAAAGCGGCATAGCCCGCAGGAAAGGTGAACGATTATGGCAGAACTGTCGCCCATGATGCAGCAGTATATGGACATCAAGAAGCAGTATAAGGACGAGATCCTGTTTTACCGCATCGGCGACTTTTACGAGATGTTCTTTGACGATGCGATGACCGCCTCCCGGGAGCTGGACCTGACCCTGACGGGTAAGCAGTGCGGCATGGAAGAGCGTGCCCCCATGTGCGGCGTGCCCTTCCACAGCTACGAGGGCTATGTGGCCCGCCTGATCGCCAAGGGATACAAGGTGGCGATCTGTGAGCAGATGGAGGACCCGTCCAAGGCAAAGGGACTGGTCAAGCGCGATATCATCCGGGTGGTCACGCCGGGCACTGTCATCGAGAGCAGTATGCTGCAGGATGACAAAAACAACTACATTGCAAGCATTTTTCTGAAAGGGAATGCGGCGGGCATCTGCTTTGCCGATGTTTCTACCGGCACGGCCCACATCACCGAGCTGAAACGGGAGAAGATCGTGCCTGCCGTGATCGCGGAGCTCTGCCGCTACCATCCCAGCGAGGTGCTGATGAATCCCGGAATGCTGGACTGCCGTGAGCTGACCGGCTATATCAAAAAGAACATGACCTGCTCTGTGGAGCTGGTGGAAGAGGAGCGCTATGCCCCGGGCCTTGTGGCCATCTCGCTGGAAAAGCAGTTTGGCCGCAATTGGGATGAGACCACCTCTATCGACAAAAAAGGTCTGGTGCGGTTTGCCATGGCCGCACTTCTGGAATACCTGCACACCACCCAGATCAAAGGCGTGGAGCGCTTGAAGACCGTCATCAGCTACAACGAAGCCCAGTATATGCAGCTTTCGCCTGTGACGCGGGCCAACCTTGAACTCACCGAGACCCTGCGGGGCCGCGAGAAGCGGGGGACCCTGCTCTGGGTGCTGGACAAGACCAGCACTGCCATGGGCAAGCGGCTGCTCCGTACCTGGATCGAGCAGCCGCTGCTTTCCAGCGATGCCATCAACCACCGTCTGGATGCTGTGGAAAGCCTGGTCAACCAGACCGTACAGCGCGGCGATCTGATCGAAGAACTGCATTACATCGCCGATCTGGAGCGTATGATGACCCGCACGGTCTACGGCTCGGCCACGCCAAAAGAGATCTATGCCATGGCGCAGACCTGTGAGCGCCTGCCCAGCCTGCGCCAGCAGGCCGAAAGCTGCGGCTGCGCCGAACTCAGCGAAATCGTCTCCAGAATCGACCCGCTGAGCGATATCAAGGACAAGATCTATGCCGCTGTGGACCCTGACGCACCTTCTACCCTGAAGGATGGTGGTGTCATCGCCAAGGGCTACCACCCTGAGGTGGACGAGCTGCGTTCTATCCGCGATAACACCAAAGGCGTGCTGGCTCAGCTCGAGACCCGCCTGCGGCAGGAGACCGGCATCCCCAAGCTGAAGATCGGCTATAACCATGTGTTTGGCTATTTCATCGAGGTCAGCAACTCTTATAAGGCACAGGTACCGGAGAGCTACATCCGCAAGCAGACCCTGACCACCGGCGAACGCTACATCACCCAAGAGCTCAAGGATCTGGAAAATAAGATCCTGGGTGCTCACGAGCGGCTGATCGCTCTGGAACACCGGCTGTTCAATGAGCTGCTGGAAAGCATTGGTGCCCAGCTCGACCGCATCCAGCGTACAGCCAACGCCGTGGCAGAGCTGGACGTGCTGGCCGCTCTGGCTCAGGTGGCAGCAGAAAACAACTACTGCCGCCCCACTGTGGATGAGAGCGACCAGCTGACCATCGTGGAGGGCCGCCATCCTGTGGTGGAGCAGATGCTCAAGGGCAGTCTGTTCGTACCCAACGATACCACCCTGAACTGCGGCGAAGATCGCTGCCTCATCATCACCGGCCCTAACATGGCGGGCAAATCGACCTATATGCGCCAGAATGCGCTGATTGCCCTGATGGCACAGATCGGTTCCTTTGTTCCGGCCAGAGAGTGCCATGTGGGTGTAGTGGATGCCATCTTTACCCGCATCGGCGCGTCGGATGACCTTTCGGCAGGTCAGTCCACCTTTATGGTGGAGATGACCGAGGTGGCAGAGATCCTGAAGAACGCTACTTCCCGCAGTCTGGTGGTGCTGGATGAGATCGGGCGCGGCACGTCCACCTTTGACGGCATGAGCATTGCACGCGCCGTGGTGGAGCACATCAGCGACCCTGCCAAGGGACTGGGCTGCAAAACCCTCTTTGCCACCCATTACCACGAGCTGACGGACCTTGAGGGCACCATCAGCGGCGTGAAAAATTACAACATTGCGGTGAAAAAGCGGGGTGAGGATATCACCTTCCTGCGCCGCATCGTCCGCGGCCCTGCCGATGACAGCTATGGCATTGAGGTGGCAAAGCTGGCCGGTCTGCCCGGCACCGTGACCCGCCGCGCCCACGAGGTGCTGCGCGCACTGGAAGCCACTGCCCCCAAGAACAAGGTGGAGCAGATGGACTTTGACGCGCTGCAGGAGTATAACTCTCCCGCAGTGCCCAGCGAGGTGCTGGAAAAACTGGATGCGCTGGATGTGGAAACGCTGACCCCCATTGAAGCGCTGAATTTCCTGTACGAGCTGAAAAAGACCTTGAAGGGCAGTCTGAACGGCTGATTTCCTGAAAAATCCTAAAAAACAGGGGAGGGAACGAATATGGCAGTCATCCATGTTCTGGACAAGCACACGGCGGAGCTCATTGCAGCCGGTGAGGTGGTGGAGCGGCCTGCTTCCGTGGTGAAGGAGCTGCTGGAAAACGCCATTGATGCCGGGGCAAGCCAGATCACTGTAACCATTGAATCAGGCGGCGTGAAGCTGATCGAGATCAGCGACAACGGCTCAGGCATTGAAGCAGAGTATATCCCTACGGCATTCATCCGCCACGCCACCAGTAAGATCCGGACGGAGGATGATCTGAACCATATCCACACCCTGGGCTTCCGTGGAGAAGCGCTGGCTTCCATTGCCAGCGTGGCGCGGGTAGAAGTACTGACCCGTACTGAGAACGACGAGTGCGCCTCCGTCTACCGCATAGAGGGCGGCGAGGATTATCCGCTGGAGCCCGGTGCACGCGGCGTGGGCACTACCATCCGGGTGCAGGATCTGTTCTACAACACCCCGGCCCGGATGAAGTTCCTCAAAAAGGATTCCAGCGAGGGTACCTTTGTGGCGGATATTGTGGCCCATGTGGCCCTGAGCCACCCCGAGGTCAGCTTCAAGTTTGTCCGGGAAGGCAAGCTGCAGTATGTCACCCCCGGTGACGGCAAGCTGCGCAGTGCCGCCTACGCGGTGCTGGGCCGGGAATTCAGCCGTGACCTCATGGAGCTGGACAATCAGGAGGGGGTGTACCGGGTGTGGGGCCTCATCACCCAGCCCAGGAGCTGCCGCGCCAGCCGCAGTATGCAGTATTTCTACATCAATGGGCGCTATGTCCGCAACCGCACCATGATGGCGGCCATGGAAACAGCGTTCAAGGGCACCACGATGCAGGGCAAGTTCCCTGGAGGGATCTTGCTTCTGGAAATGCCCGCTGACCTTGTGGATGTCAATGTCCACCCGGCCAAGACTGAGGTGCGCTTTGCCCGGGAAAACGACATCTTTGACCTCGTTTATCACGCTGTCAAGCTGGCACTGGCCCAACCGGGCACCGGAGAACGGCGCTTCGCCTTTGAAGAGGATAAAAAAGATGAAGAATCCAACAAATCGGAAGTAAATGATAATACGATAGAAAAAGATGTAAAGAAGAATAACTTTACAGGACTTTCTGCCATCATTCCGGGCCAGGCTGAGCCGGGAACGCTCCATGAGCATACCCCTCAGCCCCAGCGGAGCTTCCGGAGCTTCACTCCGGCACCGGCAGCAGCACCGCCGTCCCGTCCGGCACCTGCAAGCCACCCGGATATCCTGACTACACCGAACACTGCCGAGGAAAAGCTGACAGAGCACAGCTGGACAACGGTTGCATTGGGCCTGCCCATCCGGCAGGATGCCACCCTGCACAGCCCGGCACCAGCTCCCACGGAGAGTGAGCCTGAAGCACCCGCCTTTGCCGCAGCGCTGGGGGAAGGTGCATTGGACATTGAACCGGACAGTGCAGATCTGCCCGAACATCAGGACCACATGGCGGCATGGGATCCTGCCCCCAAGGAGGAAATGCCTGCCGCCCCAGCTCCGCAGCAGACCTCTGCTGCCGAGGATACGCCGGAACAGCTGGGCTTTGACGTGCAGGAAGGCCCTGCCCCTCTGCGCTATGTGGGTGAGATTTTCAAGACCTACATCCTCGCTGAGCGCGGGGAAGAGATCTGCATCATTGATAAGCACGCCGCCCACGAGCGCCAGCTTTTCGAGAAGCTGGCGGCAAACTATGGGGATGTTCCGGCCCAGCTGCTGCTGGAGCCGCTGGTGGTGGAGCTGTCGGCGGAGGAAAAGACTGCCCTCCTCTCCAACCTTGAGCTGCTGGAAAGCGCCGGACTGGAGATTGACGACTTTGGCGGCAACAGCGTGTTCCTACGCTCTGTGCCTGCTGATGTGGAACAGGGCAGCGCCGAGGATCTGCTGGTGGAGTTGGCAGATAAGCTCTCCAAGGGCAGCCGCGATGCCCTGAGCGAAAAGACTGAGTGGGTGCTCCATTCCATCTCCTGCCGCGCGGCCATTAAGGCAGGGGATAAGACCTCCCCGCAGGAGCTGATGGCGCTGGCCGAAAAGATCCTCTCGGGCGAGGTACCGCCCTTCTGCCCCCATGGTCGGCCTTGTGTCCTTAAATTGACCCGGAAGGAGCTGGAAAAGCAGTTTGGACGGATCGTGTAACAAAAAGCACCCGGTGCTGGCCGTGGTCGGCCCCACGGCTTCCGGCAAGACCGCGCTGGGTGTTGCACTGGCCGAGCAGTTCGGCGGTGAGATCATCAGCGCCGATTCGATGCAGATCTACAAAGGTCTTGATGTGGGCACCGCCAAGGTGACCCCCGAGGAGACCTGCGGCATTCCGCACCATGGGGTGGATATCCTGCAGCCTGATGAACCGTTCAGCGTGGCAGATTTCACCGCGCTGGCCGGAGCGCTGGAGCATGAGATCTCCGGCAGAGGACATCTGCCCATCCTCGTGGGCGGCACCGGGCTCTATGTCCAGAGCTTTTTGTATGGTGTCCGCTTTGCCGCTGAGAAAACGCCGGACGGTTTGCGGGAACAGCTGGCCGCAGAACTGACCCAAAAGGGTCCGGAAGCCATGTATGCGGAGCTGCAGGCTGTGGACCCCGAAGCGGCGGTGGCCATCCACCCGAACAACCATGTCCGGGTGCTGCGGGCGCTGGAACATTACCGCGCCACCGGCAAAAAGCTCAGTGAGCAGAAAGCAGACTCACTCCCGCCCGAAAAGCCCTACCGTTCTCTGATCCTTGGGTTGGATTTCCCGGAGCGCGCCCAGCTCTACTGCCGCATCGACCTGCGGGTGGATCAGATGATGGAACAGGATCTGCTGAACGAGGCAAAACGTGTGTGGGAACACCGGGATACCTATAAGACGGCGGCCCAGGCCATCGGATACAAAGAATTTTTCCCCTACTTTGCGGGGGAGAGCGCGCTTGCCCCTTGTGTGGAGAAGCTGAAACAGGCTTCCCGCAACTATGCCAAGCGCCAGCTGACCTGGTTCCGCCACATGGAAGGCATCTGCTGGCTGGATGCCTCGGCCCCGGATGTCCGGGAACAGGCCGCACGTCTCACAAATGAATTTTTAGCGAAAGGATGAGCGATATGCAGGAAGAAAACCGCGAGGGCATCTCCGGCGCACTGAAGACGCTGGCCGCTGTCGTCATCGTGTTTTTGCTGCTGGCGGCATTGTATGTGGGCTATCAGGCAATGCAGGTGCTGTTTCCGCCCAATACCTACGAGACCGCCCTGCTGGCTACGGTGGAGGACACCGTGGATGCCGAAGGCGTACTCCTGTTTGAGGAAAGCTACGTTGCGGGCGGCGGCACGCTGGGGTATCTGGTGGCAGACGGCGAACGTGTTTCGGCAGGTACAGCGGTGGCTGAGATCTACAGCGATGCAGCGCAGGCTACCCTGCGCCAGCAGCTGACCCAGATCAATGACCAGATCGACCTGCTGCAGCGCTCCCAGAACACCACTTCGGTGCAGCTGGAATCCCTGCGCAAGAACCGTTCCGCTGCTCTGTACGACCTGATGGATTCGCTGGATGCAGGGGACTACGAGGATACCGATGCGGAGAAGGAAAATTACATTCTGGCCCAGAACAAGCTCTGGGTCATCACCGGCGAGGTGGCCAGTTTCTCTGACCAGATCACCGCGCTGACCCAGCAGGCCGCCACGGTGCAGTCCCAGCTGGGCAATCCGTCCCAGATCACGGCCCCGCAGACGGGCTATTTCATCCGCAGCTCCAGCTCCGGGCGGCTGAACGCTGGTTCTGCCGATATCCTTGCGCTGGATGCAGTCAACCTGAAAGCTTACGTCGAATCCTCCCCGGAGATCGCGCTGGACGGCTGCGCGGGAAAGATCGTTTCAGGCTTTACCTGGTACTATGCCGGGGTGTGCTCGGCCAAACAGGCGGAAAAGCTGCTGGGCAGGGACGGCAAGCCCTTGACCAAGAGCGTTGAGATCCGCTTTCCCGGTCAGGCGGAAACGCCCCTCAAGGCAAAGGTCAGCGAGGTGAACATCGATGCGGAGAACGACATTGCCCGCTTCGTCCTCTCCTGCGAGATCATCAACGGCGATGTGCTCCGGCTGAACTGTGCCGATGCCCAGATCATCGTGGGACGCAACACCGGCCTGCGGGTGCCTGCTGCCGCGGTGCACTACCTCAAGGAGGATGGCTCCGAGGCAGAAGGCCAGGGCGAGAACTACATCCCCGGCGTGTATGTGAAGTACGGCAACCTGGCCCGCTTCTGCCGCATCGACCCTGTGGACGATGCCCATCCGCAGATCACAGACGGTGATGACCTCATCGTTTTGCCCAGCGGAACGGCTGGTTCTGTCAGTCAGGTTCGGCTTTATGACGAGATTATTGTCTCCGGACAAAATTTGTATGATGGAAAACTTTTGTAGTTATTGACATCTGCGGCAAAAAATCCGATAATAGTAAAAGCTATTTGCATCTCTTTTGCAAAAGGCGCCAGGCAGCTGCGGCTGCCCGAATGAAAGGAGCAGATACTATGTCTTTCGTGGATAGTCTCAAAAAGGGCCTTTTTGGCGGTGAGGACGATTACGACGATCAGTACATCGACGACGGCCCCCAGATGGTGAACAACAACAGCGGTCTCGGCGTTGGCATGGACGATGCAGAGGAAGAGCCGGTGGAGGGTGCCCAGAAGAAGAACAAGGTGGTCAACATCCACGCCACCACCCAGCTCAAGGTCGTTCTGGTAAAGCCCGAGCGCTTTGAGGATGCCAGCACCATTGCAGACCACCTGAACAACAAGCGCACGGTCGTGCTGAATCTGGAGTCTACCAACAAGGAAGTTTCCCGCCGTCTGGTGGATTTCCTGTCCGGTGTGGCTTACGCCAACAACGGCCAGATCAAGCGCGTTGCCAACAGCACCTTCATCATTACCCCGTACAACGTGGACATTATGGGCGATCTGCTGGACGAGCTGGAGAACAATGGCGCGTTCTATTGATCCTGCTCCCAGGGCAGTGCGGGGCTTTGTGCCCGCCCGCACCGATGAAGAGCGCTTTCTGATGCGCCATGTAGAAGATCTGGCCCGCGCGGCCGAGGAACGCGGCATTGCCCGCTACTCCGGCTTTTTGAGCGACAGGGAACAGGACTTGGCCCGCGCGGCGCTGAACCGTGCCGATGTGCCGGAGAGCGACCATCACTTTGAGGGAGGCTGGCCCGGAGCAGAGCGGAAGCTGCTCTGCCTGGAGCCGGAGGGCTGCTACCCTGCAAGCCCGCTGTGCTGTGTGAAGCTGACCTGCCGCACCCTTTCTGGGGCGGTACTGCCGGGTCACAAGGATTATCTGGGCAGCCTGATGGGGCTGGAGCTGCGTCGGGAAGCGCTGGGAGATATCGTGCTCCCGGCCGATACGCCGGGCACTGCCTATGTCTTTGCGCTGGAAACGGCGGGGGAGATCATCTGCCGGGAACTGCTGCAGGTGGGCCGGACAGAGGTCACCACCACGCTGCTTTCGCTGGATGAGGTACCCGAATTCCCGCAGACAGAGCGCAAAACGCAGACAGCCACCGTGTCCTCTTTGCGGATGGACGCTGTGCTTGCGGCCATGCTCCATTGCAGCCGCGGGCAGGCGTGTGAGTGGATCACGGCGGGCCGGGTGGAGATCAACCACCTGCCTGCAGAGAGTGCCCACGCCCCGGTGTATGAGGGTGATGTGTTCACGGTGCGCGGCAAGGGGCGCTTTGGCCTGACGGCCCTGCCCGGAAAAAGCAAAAAAGACCGATCGATCATCGAGTTTTTTCAATATTGAATGAAAAGGGAGGAAACCACTATGCTGACCCCGCAGGATGTGCGTGCTGCACAGTTTGAAAAGAACATCCGCGGCTACCGGACCGAAGAGGTGGACCGTTTCCTGGATAAAGTAGAGGAGCAGCTGAAGCAGGATGAAGATCAGGCTGAGGAGCTGCGCCGCCAGATCGCTGAGCTGACCGCCGAGAATCAGCGTCTGCACAAGGAAATGGAGAGCTACGAGGCTGACGGCGATATGCTCAAGAGCGCGCTGATCAATGCCCAGCGGATGGGTGAGAATGTCATCCGGGAAGCAAACCAGAAGTCGGAAGAGATCCTGCATCGCGCAAATCTGCGCGGTGATGATATTATCCGTGATGCCAACGAGCTGCTGCAAAAAGCCAGTGACCGCGCGGATGAGATCATCAACGAGGCAAACGAGAAAAAGCTTGCCCAGGAGCGCGAGTATGACCGCGTCCGGCTGGAAGTGACCCGCTTCAAGTCCGATGTGCTGAACCTGTACCGCAGCCATGTTGAGTCTCTGAGCCGCCTGCCTGAGTTCCAGAAGGAGGAGCCCGCTGAGGATGCTCCTGCCGAGGATGAGGCTGCAGCTTCCGATACCACTGCCGCCGCTGTGACCGAGGAGATCGCCGAGGCGCAGCCCGCTGCAGCGGATGTGGATGCTGAGGACGAGGCACCTGCGGATGAAAAGACCAGCGAGGAGTTCTGGGCACAGGACGAGAGCCAGCTCAAGCTCGACCCGCCCCCGGCCCCTGCCGCCGAGGATGAGGCTGCAGCGCCGGACTACGCCGCTTTTAAGGGCGTGAAGTTCAGCGAGTGATCCCAAAGCGTTTTAGTAAATTAGAGGAGTGTGTAACCATTGGCTAAGAATAAGTCTCAGTACGACAGTACCCTGAATCTGCCCAAGACTCTGTTTGAGATGCGTGCCGGTCTGCCCAAGAAGGAGCCCGCCATGCTGGAGGATTGGGAAAAGAACGACCTGTACAACAACCTGATCAAGCATAACGACGGCAAGCCCAAGTTTGTCCTGCACGACGGCCCTCCGTATGCAAACGGCAACATCCACATGGGCACCGCCCTGAACAAGATCATCAAGGATATCATCATCCGCGACAAGAACATGGAGGGCTTCCAGGCTCCCTATGTGCCCGGCTTTGATACCCACGGCCTGCCCATTGAGCTGAAGGCTCTGTCCTCTCTGGGCGAGAAGAAGAAGGACATCTCCAAGCTGGAGCTGCGCCAGATCTGCGAAAAGTTTGCCACCGAGCATATCGACATTATGAGCGACCAGTTCAAGCGTCTGGGCGTTATCGGTGACTTTGAGCACCCCTACCTGACCCTGAAGCCTGAGTTCGAGGCCCGCCAGATCGAAATCTTCGGCGAGATGGCCAAGAAGGGCTACATCTACAAGGGCCTGAAGCCTGTGTACTGGTGCCCCGACTGCCGCACCGCTCTGGCTGAGGCAGAGATCGAGTACGGCGAGGACGACTGCGATTCCATCTTCGTCCGCTTCCACGTATCTCAGGACCCCAACGGTGTGCTGGCAAAGCACGGCATCCCGATGGACAAGACCTACTTCGTGATCTGGACCACCACCACCTGGACCCTGCCCGCCAACGAGGCCATCTGCCTGAACGGTGCCTTTGAGTATTCCTTTGTCAAGATCGGCGAGGAGTACCATATCATGGCCACCGAGCTGGTCAAGAGCGTGATGGATGCCTGCCATATTGAGAACTACGAGATCGTGGGCGAACCTGTTTCCGGCGCTGAGTTCGAGCTGATGCGCTATCATCACGTCTACCTGCCCAAGGAGGGCATCGTCATCCTGGGTGACCATGTCACGCTGGAAAGCGGTTCCGGCTGCGTCCATACCGCAGGCGGCCACGGCGTGGATGACTTCAATGTTTCTCAGAAGTACAACGTGCCCATCACTGTTCCTGTGGACGACGGCGGCTGCCTGACGGAGCTGGCCGGTAAGTACGCAGGTCAGCGTGTCTGGGCTGCCAATAAGACCATTCTGGCCGACCTGACCGAAGCCGGTGTCATCATGGGTCAGGTGCACATCAAGCATCAGTACCCCCACTGCTGGCGCTGCCACAACCCCATCATCTTCCGTGCCACCGAGCAGTGGTTCTGCTCTGTTGCCAAGTTCCGTGATGATGTCTACAAGGCCATCGACACCGTGAAGTGGATGCCTGACTGGGGCCACGACCGCATGAAGGGCATGGTTCGTGACCGTAACGACTGGTGCATCAGCCGTCAGCGTACCTGGGGCGTGCCCATCCCGGCTTTCTACTGCAAGAAGTGCGGCGCTTACCACATCACCGATGCCACCATCAAGGCTGTCAGCGAGCTGTTCCGCAAGGAGGGCTCCGATGCCTGGTACAAGTACGAGGCAGAGCAGATCATCCCCGCAGGTGAAGTCTGCGAGAAGTGCGGCGCTTCCGAGTGGACCAAGGATACCGACATCATGGATGTCTGGTTCGATTCCGGTTCCACCCACGCTGCCGTTCTGGAGGAGCGCCCGGAGCTGAGCTTCCCGGCCGACATGTATATGGAGGGCGGCGACCAGTTCCGCGGCTGGTTCCAGTCCAGCCTGCTGACCAGCGTGGCTGCCAAGGGCTGCGCACCTTACAAGTCCGTTCTGTGCCACGGCTGGGTTGTGGACGAGCAGGGCAAGCAGATGCACAAGAGCGCCGGCAACGGCGTGGAGCCCAGCGAGATCATCAAGGACTACGGTGCGGATATCATCCGCCTGTGGGTCGCTTCTTCCGACTACACTGTGGATGTGCGCGCCGGTAAGAATATCTTCAAGCAGCTGAGCGAGGCCTACCGCAAGATCCGCAACACCGCCCGCTTCATTCTGGGCAATCTGGATGGCTTTGACCCCAACACCGATTGTGTGGCAGATGACCAGCTGCAGGAGATCGACCGCTGGGCACTGGCTGCTCTGGATGACCTGATCGTGAATTCCAAGGCCGGCTACGATGTGTATGACTTCAACAAGGTCTATCACGCCGTCTACAACTTCTGCGTTGTTGCCATGTCCAACTTCTACCTGGATGTGACGAAAGACCGCCTGTACTGCACCAACGGTGTGGGCCGCAAGGCTGCCCAGACCACCATGTACAAGATCCTGGTCGCACTGGACAAGATCATTGCCCCCATCCTCTGCTTCACCAGCCAGGAGATCTGGGACTTCCTGCCCAAGACCGAAGGCATGAACAAGTACGTTGTGTTCGAGGCAATGCCCAAGGCAGGCCAGTACGCTGCAGACGATGCCTTCAAGGCCAAGTGGGCACAGCTCATTGCTGTCCGTGACGAGGTCAAGAAGGTGCTGGAGCAGGCCCGTGCAGAAAAGACCATCGGTGCTTCTCTGGAAGCTTCCGTTACCCTGTACTGCAATGATGCCGTCTATGACCTGCTGAACAGCATTCCCATGGACGAGCTGGCTGACCTGATGATCGTCTCCCATGTGGAGCTGGTCAAGGGCGAGGGTGGTTCTGCCTCCGCTGTTGAGGGTCTGGGCGTTGCTGCTGCACATGCCACCGGCGAAAAGTGCGAGCGCTGCTGGAAGTACTCCGCAGACATCGGCACCCACGCCGCACATCCCACCCTCTGCGCACGCTGCGCAAGCGTGGTGGAAGCATAAGCCTTCCTGAATTAAACGCTGCGGCGCTCCTTTCGAGCAGGGAGCGCCGCTTTTTGGTATCAGAACACAGGCGGCAGCGTGCCGCTGTTGGGAGTTTTTTTATGGCATTTGTGATCTTCAATCTGCTGTGCGTTGCGGCGCTGGTCGGCCTCGATCAGTCTATCAAGTTCTGGGCGGTCAGCGCTTTGCAGCCGGTGGGCGCAATGCCGCTGATCCCCCATGTGGTGGAGCTGCGGTTCGTGCTCAACCAGGGCATGGCATTCAGCCTGCTCAGCGGCAAGCAGCTGTTTTTGATCGTTGCAACCAGCGCAGCGCTGCTGCTGGTTGCTTATTGGCTGTTCTTCCGCAGCCGGAACAACCGGCTGCAGCAGGCCGCACTCATCCTGGTGCTGGGCGGCGGCATCGGCAACCTGATCGATCGTGTGCTGAACGGTGAGGTGGTGGATTACATCAACCTGCTGTTCATGCGGTTCGCAGTGTTCAATTTTGCAGATATCTGTGTCTGCGTTGGTGTGGCACTCTGGGTGCTGGTCATTTTCCTGGAGGAGCTGCACGAGGATACGAAAAAGGGCCCGAAGGAGCAGTAAGCCATGGAGCAGCGTGAATACATCGTAGAAGCCGAGGGCGCAGGCCAGCGCATCGACCGCTTTTTGAGCGGCGAGGACACCGGCCTTTCCCGCAGCGCCCTGCAGGGCCTAGTGGCTGAGGGCCATGTGCTCTGCAACGGCAAGGCCCCGGCCAAGAGCCTGAAGCTCAAGGCAGGGGATATCATCCTGCTGGAGATCCCCGACGCAAAGCCCATCGAGGCTGTGCCGCAGGAGATCCCGCTGGACATCGTCTATGAGGATGCGCACCTTCTGGTGGTCAACAAGCCCAAAGGGATGGTCGTCCATCCGGCTCCCGGCAACCCGGACGGCACCCTGGTCAACGCCCTGCTCTGGCACTGCAAGGGCAGCCTTTCCGGCATTGGCGGCGAGATCCGGCCCGGCATCGTCCACCGCATCGACAAGGACACCAGCGGTCTGCTGGTGGTGGCAAAGGATGATGCAACCCACATCGGCCTTTCCCAGCAGATGGCAGTGCACAGCGTGGAGCGGGCCTACAATACCATCGTCTATGGCGGCTTTGCCCAGGATGAGGGCTTTGTGGAGAGCAACCTGGGCCGCAGCAAGACCGACCGCAAGAAGATGGCGGTCTATCCGGCCAGTGAGCCCCACACAAAGTATGCCTATACCGGCTACAAGGTGTTGGAACGGCTGGGCGAGTTCACGATGCTGGAGTGCCGCCTGAAAACGGGCCGTACCCACCAGATCCGCGTTCACATGGCTTCCATCCACCACCCGGTGGCAGGTGACCCGGTGTACGGCCCCCACAACTGCATCACCAGCCTGCATGGGCAGTGCCTGCATGCAAAAACGCTGGGGTTTGTTCACCCCATCACGGGGGAACACCTGCGGTTCGATTCTGAGCTGCCGGATTACTTCACCCGCTTTTTGACCACGCTCCGTCAGCGCACAGGAGGAAATACCCTATGAAAGAGACGACCATTGACCAGACCCTAGTCCTCTGTGATCTGGACAGCCTGCTGCTGGATGCCGCAGGCAATCTGCCCCAGCTCCAGCGGGACGTGCTACAGCTTTTTGCCAGCAGGGGCGGCAGGCTGACCGTTTTCTCTCAGCGCTCGCCCCGGGCGGTCCGCTCTCTGTTGGGCGGGGTGCGGCTCAGTGCGCCCGCGCTGGTCTGCGGCGGCACACTGGCCTACAACTTTTCAGAGGGCTCCGGCACCGCGCTGTGCAGCTTTGAGGGGATGGAGGAGTCTGTCCTGAAGATGCTGCCCTCCCTGTCCGGCGTGGGCATTGCCCTGCAGATGCGCGATGGCTCCACCCGCGCTGTGCGGATGAGCGAGGGGCTGGTGTTCCACCTCAAGCAGGAGTGGACTCCCTTTGTGCTGAGCAACGCCGCCGATGTCAAGGGCGAGGACGTTCTGCGCATCCTGTTCTATCAGGACAAAAAGCAGATGCCCATTCTGCCCACACTGCAAAAGGCGCTGGGGGACGCGGCAGCCTTCCTGCATGCGGAGCGCCTTGCACAGGATACGCTGGTGCTTACCCCGGGCCTTGTCTCAGGCAGTGCCATGCTCAACGCAGTCTGCCCTCCCTCCGGCTATGCCGCCGAGCAGCTGACGGTGCTGGCCGGCTGCACTCAGATGCTCGACCTTGTCCATCTGGCGGGGGAGAGCGTTGTGCCTGCGGATGCCGCGCCTGAACTGCGCCTTGCTGCCAACCGGATGACCCTGACTGACCACGATACCGGTGCAGCGGCAGAGCTTTTGTATGGCATGGTGCGCTGTGCGGAAACTTCTGCGTAAAATCATTGTAAAGCTCTCTGCAAATTCTCCGCAGAGGGCTTTCTTTTTCAGAGAAAGTCGGGTACAATGGGATGAAGAAAGCCAATCTCACAAAAACGGAACAGAGATTTCTGTGGACAGCGGCCCTTGTTTGCGCGGTGTGCGTCACGCTGGCGTTTGGGTTTGCCGTTCCGCGGCAGACAGGGCCGGGCCGTGCAGCCGGGAGTGAAACACCGCTCATCCAGCTGGCACGGGTCGATCTGAACACCGCCGGGCAGGACGCTCTCTGCACCCTGCCGGGGGTGGGGGAACAGCGCGCCCGGGCCATCATCGAATACCGGGAGCAGTACGGGCGCTTTGCTGCGGTGGAAGAGGCCGCCGCCGTGCCCGGCCTGACAGAAGCGGTGGTGGCTGAGTGGGATGGACTTGCTTATGTGAGCTGAAGCGCTGCGGCGAAAGCCGCAGGTCAGGGAAAAAGGGAGTAAACTACTATGAAAGAGGATACGATCTTCATCAACCGTGAACTCAGCTGGCTGGACTTTAACCGCCGTGTGCTGGTGCTGGGCAAGGACAAGAATGTCCCGCTGGCGGAGCAGGTGAAATTCCTTGCCATTTATGGCTCCAATCTGGATGAATTTTTCATGGTGCGTGTGGGCTCTCTGCAGGAGCGCGCCAACCTTGCACGCAGTCAGAAAGATAAGGACAAGCGTGAGAACAAGACCAATATGACGGCCGAGGAACAGCTGAACGCCATCATGCCCAAAGTTGCCCATCTGCAGGAGGACTGCGATAAATACTACGAGAAGGCGCTGGAAAATCTGGATGCCTGCGGCTATAAAAAGGTAAACTTTGATGCGATGGATAAGGAACAGGAGCGCTTCTGGAAAAAATACTTCCAGAACGAGCTGTTCCCTATCCTCAGCCCGCAGATCGTGGACAACCGCCACCCGTTCCCATTCCTGCGCAATAAGGAGATCTACCTCGGTGCTCTGCTCAAGGAGAAAGAGGGCCAGAGCCTTGGTATGATCCCCATCTCCAGCCAGATGGAGCGGCTGATCCTGGTGCGCCGGGAGGGCAAGACCGAGTTTGCCCTGACAGAGGAACTGGTGCTCCACTATGCGTCCCTTATCTTCGGCAAGGATGCCGTCCAGGAAAAGTGCCTGTTCCGCGTCACCCGCAACGCCGACATTGATGTAAAAGAGGGCATGATGGACCATGATATCGATTACCGCGAGATCATGGCCGATCTGCTCAAGCGCCGCCGCAAGCTGGCCGCTGTCCGCCTGCAGGTGACTCCCACGGCCCCGCAGGAGATCCTGCGTCTCCTCTGCGACAAATTAGAGTTGAGCCATAAGCGGGTATTCGCCCAGAAGAGCCCGCTGGATCTGAGCTTCTTCTACAAGCTCACCGGTAAAATGGAGGCCGAGGGCAACCCGGAGCTATTCTATCCCTCGGCCCGGCCCATGCTGCCGCCCCAGGATTATGACCTTGCCGCCGAGGTGGAAAAGCACGATGTCCTGCTCAGTTATCCGTATCAGTCCATCCGTCCCTTCATCGCGATGCTGAAAAAGGCCGCGCGGGATCCGGAGGTCATCTCCATTAAGATGACCCTTTACCGGATGGCGCGGGAATCCCAGATCGTACAGGCCCTGATCGAAGCCGCCGAAAATGGCAAGGAAGTGGTGGCTCTGGTGGAGCTGCGTGCCCGCTTTGACGAGCAGAACAACATCGACTGGTCCAAGCAGCTGGAAGAGGCTGGCTGTACCATTCTCTATGGCTTTGATGATTACAAGGTACACTCCAAGCTGACCCTCATCACCAAGAAGGGCCCGCAGGGCTACAGCTACATCACCCAGATCGGCACCGGCAACTACAACGAAAAGACCAGCGAGCTCTATACCGATTATTCGTTCATCACGGCAGATCTGGGCATCGGTGAGGAAGCCTCCAACGTGTTCCAGAACCTTGCCGTGCAGAAGCTGACGGAGACCACCGAGAAGATGCTGGTGGCTCCTCTGCGCTTCAAGAGCGTGCTGCTGGACGAGATGGACCGGGTCATCAATGCCGCCAAGCTGGGCCGCCCGGCATCCATGATCCTGAAAAACAACTCCATCTCGGATCGGGATATCATCCTGAAGCTTGAAGAAGCCAGCTGTGCGGGAGTCCGCATCGATATGATCGTGCGCGGCATCTGCTGTGTCCGCGCCGAGGTGCCGGGTAAGACCGAGAACCTGCATATCCGCAGTCTGGTGGGCCGCTACCTTGAGCATGGCCGCATCTACAGCTTCTACGATGGCGTGACCACCCGCATCTATATCGCCTCCGGCGATTTCCTCACCCGCAACACCGAGTGCCGCGTGGAGGTGGGTGTCCGGGTGGAGGACCCTGTCCTCATCCAGAAGCTGAGCGATATCCTCCAATTGCAGCTGCGGGATAACGTCAATGCCCGGGAGATGCGGGCAGACGGCAGCTATCAGAAGGTGAAAGCGGCCCCCGGTGAGCCCCTTGTCAACGGCCAGATGGACATGTACGATCTGCTCCGGGATGACTGGCTTGCCCGGGATACCGCTTCTGCGGCAGAACCGGAGCAGCCCGAGCCAAAGGCACCGGAACGGCCGTCTGAGCCCGAAACGAGACCGGAGCTGGTTCAGGTGGCGGAGCAGCCCGCAGAACCAGCAAAACAGCCTGCCACGGTGAAAGCAGCACCTGCTCCGGCTGTGCAGAGTGCACCCGCTCCGCACGCTGTTGATCGCGCGGAACGGCACGGCCACCCCAGCCTCTTCCAGCGGCTCCATGACTGGCTCCGCCGGTAAATACGGAACGAGCACCCTCTGGGAAATCTCCCAGGGGGTGTTTTGGTTCTCAGTGATCTTCCTTCTGCATACACTTTCCAGAACGGAGGGCGAAAAGATGCAGGCAAAACATGGACGAGCAGAGAAACACAAGCGATATCAACGGGCGGCGGTGCTGGCTCTGACGGTGCTGCTGATCATATTGCTGGCGGGCAGGGTGCTCCCGGTCTGTGCGGGCAAAAATGTCCCGGCGGGAGCCAGCCTGAAACAGGCAAAGCCGGGGCAGACGCTCTGCTTCCCGCTGGAAACGGCGGCGTGGCGTGTCTCTGACCCTTATGGCTGGCGGAAGGATCCCTTTACCGGGGAAAAAGCCTTCCACCGGGGCGTGGACCTTGCCTGCGCGGAGGGCACACCGGTCCTTGCGGCACTGGACGGCTTGGTGACCGCCGCCCGCCGTGGAACCGCTTACGGCAACTATGTCCGGCTGACCCATGGGGATGGGCAGGAAACGCTCTATGCCCACATGCAGTATCTCTATGTCCGGGCCGGGGAGGTGGTTGCAGCGGGCCAGCGGCTGGGCACTGCCGGACAGACGGGCCGTGCCACCGGGGCACACCTGCACTTTGAATTTCTGACAGGCGGCATCCGGTATGATCCTTCTGCCGTACTGAGCCTGCCATGATGCGGCATCGGTTTCGGTATGGGCCGCTTGTGTTCCGGGACCCGTTGCTGCTCTGCGGGGCGCTGTACGTTCTGCTCTATTTCGATGCAAGCGGGTTTCTGCGGCTGGGGCTGCTGGCAGCATTCCTGCATGAGTGGGGGCACATCGGGGTATATCTTGCCCTGTTTGGGCAGTTTCCGGTCATCGAAGTCACCCTTACCGGCTTTTGTATGCGCACCCGGGGCAGGAAAATGACCCTGTGGCAGACCGCTCTCCTTGCCGCAGCAGGCCCTGCGGTGAATTTGGTGCTGGCCGGGCTCTGGATGCTTCGGCTGGAACAGCGGGCCACCATCCGGGCCAGTGCTTTTCTGGCGGCCAACCTCCTGACCGGGGCCTTCAACCTCCTGCCCATCCCGCCGCTGGATGGGGCACAGCTGGCGGCGTGCGGATGGTCGCTGCTCCAAAACAATGATTGCATTTCCCGGCAGAATCGGGTACAATAAAATGAAAGAAGTAAAACTGTTCTGTCAATGGAGGAACTTGATGTTTGATCCCAAGCTAAAAGAAGCGTTGGGCCGGGTGCAGAAGCCGGGCCGTTACACCGGCGGCGAACCGGGCAGCGTGTATAAAGACAAAGAAAAGGTGGATGTCCGGTTTGCATTCTGCTTCCCGGATACCTACGAGGTGGGCATGTCCTTCCTCGGTGAGAAGATCCTGTACGAGCTGCTCAACAGCCACGAGAACTGGTGGTGTGAGCGGGCCTTTATGCCCTGGCTGGATATGAAGGCTGAGATGGAGCGGCTGGGCCTGCCCCTGTACACCATGGAAAGCAAGGATCCCCTGACCGATTTTGATGCGGTGGGCTTTACCCTGCAGTACGAGCTTTCCTATACCAACATTCTGGCAATGCTCGATCTGGCGCACATTCCGTTCTACGCAAAGGACCGCGACGAGCACTGGCCCCTGATCGTGGCGGGCGGCCCCTGCGCCTGCAACTCGGAGCCCATTGCGGATTTCTTTGATGTCATCCAGCTGGGTGAGGGTGAGAACCAGCTGCCTTCCATCTGCGCCGAGATCGAGCGCGCCAAGAAAGAGGGCAGCGTCTCCAAAAAGGAGCTGCTGCGCCGCATTGCAAAGATCCCCGGGGTCTACATCCCCGCCTTCTACGATGTGACCTACTTTGAGGACGGCCGGGTCAAGGCCATTACCCCCAACGAGCCGGGCATCCCGGCGGTCATCACCAAGGCCATCATCAAGGATCTGAACGAGTTTGCCCCGCCAACGAACTTTGTTGTGCCCATGGTGGGGGCCATCCAGGATCGTGCCAGCATTGAGGTGCTGCGCGGCTGTGTGCGCGGCTGCCGGTTCTGTCAGGCGGGCTTCCTGTACCGCCCCATGCGCCAGCGGGATGCCAGCCTGCTGAATAAGGCGGCACAGGATCTGTGTGCCAACACCGGCTATGAGGAGCTGAGCCTGTCCAGCCTGTCTACCTCCGACCACGGCCAGCTGGAAGAACTGCTGGATGATTTGAATGAGTGGGCCCCCAAGGAGCACGTCAGCCTCTCGCTGCCCTCCTTGCGGATGGACAACTTCTCCCAGAGCCTGATCGAAAAGACTACAAAGGTGCGCAAGAGCGGCCTGACCTTTGCGGCCGAGGCCGGTACCCAGCGCCTGCGGGATGTCATCAACAAGAATGTTACCTGGGACGAGATCGAAAAGACCTGCTCACTGGCCTTTGCCAACGGCTATTCCTCGGTCAAACTCTACTTTATGATGGGTCTGCCTACCGAGACGATGGAGGACATCGAGGGCATTGCCGAGACCGCCCAGAAGGTGGTAGATCTCTATTACTCCAACCCCAGGCACGCCAAGGGCAGGGGCGTGCAGGTGACCATCAGTTGTGCCTGCTTTGTGCCCAAGCCCCACACGCCTTTCCAGTTCGTGCCCATGGACACGGAGGAAAGCCTGCAGGCCAAGCAAAAGCACCTGCTGGAAAGCGTCCACAGCCGCAAGATCAAGGTGAACTATCACGACAGCACCACCAGTTTTCTGGAGGGCGTGTTCGCCAAGGGCGACCGCCGTCTGGCTCCTGTTATTCTGGAAGCCTACAAACGGGGCTGTTACTTTGACGGTTGGGAAGAGTGCTTCAAGTATGATACCTGGATGCAGGTGTTTGAGGATCTGGGCATTGATCCCAGGTTCTACTGCCAGCGTCCCATTGGGCTGGACGAGGTGACCCCGTGGAGCCACATGGACTACGGTGTGACCCACGAATATCTGGTGCGGGAGTACAACAAGGCCCTTGCCGCCCAGACCACCCAGCCCTGCAACCGCGCCTGCCATGGCTGCGGTGCCAATCATCTGTTAGGAGGTCCCTGCTTTGATTACAGTCAGAATCTCGTTTGAGAAAAAGAATGAGGCCTCCTACATCTCCCTGCTGGATCTGCAGCGGGTGATGCAGCGGGTGCTCAAGCGCAGCGGCCTGCCTGTGTGGCACACGCTGGGCTTCAACCCCCACATCTACATGACCTTTGCCTGCCCGCTTTCGCTGGGGCAGGAGAGCGAGTGTGAGTGCGTGGATGTCAAGACCGAGGCTGAGAACCCGGACTTTGCCCAGTGGCAGACCGAGCTGAATGCCATCATGCCCACCGGAATCCGCATCACCCATGTGGGCCCGGTGCAGATGAAGGCTGACCTCATCGCCTTTGCCTGCTACCAGATCACCTACCCGGCGGCGGCAGCGGCTGTGCTGGAACAGTATAACGCGTTGGAAAGCGCCCCGGTGGAAAAGCACAGCAAAAAGGGCAAAAAGATCGTGGAGCTCAAGGATCACATCCCGCGGGTGAAATATACCACCGCAGGGGATCGTGTCTGCATGGAGCTCTGCCTGCCTGCTGCACAGGAGCTGAACCTGAATCCCTCACTGCTCACCGGCTTTCTGGAAGAAAAGTTCGGTCTGCCTGCCGCCAGTGCAGGCATCCTGCGCAAGCGGTTCCTGACGGCGGATCGGCAGCTCTTTGCCTGATTTCCCGGGCAAAGAATGCCTTTTGGGCAGAACAGAAAATTTTTGGGATTATTTTGGGCAAATCGCTTGATTTTGCGGGCGTTTTGTGCTATCCTATTAAGGCGTTAGTGTCCGCTGATACCACAGCGGGGTTAATGACAATATCATTAAACGGGCGGTCCTCTGACGGCAAGGCGCCGTGTATGAACGTCTAAAAACAAATGGAGGATTCAAAAATGGACGCACTGAAGATTATTTCTGAAGGCAGCATCAAGGCTGAGAAGCCCCAGTTCAACGTTGGCGATACCGTCCGCGTTGATGTTCGTATCAAGGAAGGCGAGCGTGAGCGTATCCAGGCTTTCGAGGGCACCGTCATTGCTAAGAAGCACGGCGGCGTTGCAGAGACCTTTACCGTTCGCCGCGTTTCCTACGGTGTCGGCGTTGAGCGTGTCTTCCCCATCAACAGCCCCTTCGTTGAGAAGGTCACCGTTGTCCGCAAGGGCAAGGTCCGCCGCGCCAAGCTGTTCTATCTGCGTGGTCGTACCGGCAAGGCTGCTAAGGTCAAGAGCGATATTTGATGATCCCCGCGTAAAACCGGGAGAAAAGGGACAACTTGTTGTCCCTTTTTTCTTTATTCCGGGCCAGACAAGATTGTGAGGTGCATCGGGAAATGGAAAAGCATGCTTCAACACAGGAAACTGTGCGCGGACAGAATGTGTTTGAGTGGTACGAGGCGCTGATCTCCGCCGCGCTGGTGCTGGTGCTGGTATTCTCACTGTTCTTCCGCATCATTCAGGTGGACGGCGAATCCATGGTGCCCACCTTGCAGAACGGCGATAAGCTGATCGTCTGGGGCGCAGGCTACGAGCCCCAGCGGGGCGATGTGGTCATCGTGGACAGCTACACGGCCTACGGTAAGCCGCTGGTCAAGCGTGTCATTGCCAAAGGCGGCGATGTAGTGAACATTGATTATCAGGCGGGCACGGTCTCGGTGAACGGGGAAGTGCTGCAGGAAGCCTATATCGCTGAACCGACCTATCTTGGCTATGACGTAACATTCCCGTACACGGTGCCGGAGGGCACGGTGTTTGTGATGGGCGATAACCGCAACGCCTCGCTGGACAGCCGCTCGTCCTATGTGGGCTGCATTGATGAACGCGATATTCTGGGCAAAGTGCTGCTCTGCTTTTTGCCCTTTTCGGATTTTGGGGTGGTAAAATGAACAACGATACCCGCTTTGCAAATCAATATAACATCCAATGGTTCCCCGGCCACATGACCAAGACCCTGCGGATGATGGAGACGGAGATCCAGCATGTGGATGCCAGTCTGGTGCTGCTGGATGCCCGCATCCCGCTTTCCAGCCTGAACCCCGAGGTGGAGCGCATTACGGCCCGCAAGCCCAAGCTCTATGTGCTGAACAAGGCAGATCTGGCCGATCCTGCTGTGACAGAGGAGTGGATCAGATACTTCCGCGCCGCCGATGCAGGCTGCGTGGCCATCAGCGCCAAGCAGAAGGGCGGTGCCAAGGCGGTGCAGACTGCCATTGAAAAGGAGCTGGCCTCGCTGCTGGAGCGCCGCCAGAACCGTGGTATGGGTGGTGCCAAAACTCAGGTGATGCTCTGCGGCATCCCAAACGTGGGCAAATCCACCTTCATCAACACCTTTGCAGGTTCTGCCCGCGCCAAGGCGGCTGACCGCCCCGGCGTGACCAAGGGCAAGCAGTGGGTCAGCACCGAAAAGTTTGACCTGCTGGATATGCCCGGCGTGCTCTGGAAAAAGTTTGATTCCAAGACCATTGCTTCTAATCTGGCCTTCATCGGCTCCATCAAGGATGATATTCTGGATGTGGAAGAGCTGGCCATGAATCTGCTGGATGAGGTGCGCCGCAATTACCCCGACCTCGTGGCCCAGCGCTACAAGCTGGATGCAGAGACGCTGGCTCTGCCGCCCTACGAACTGCTGGAGGCCATCGGCCGCAAGCGCGGTCTGCTGGTGCGCGGCGGCGAGGTGAACACAGAGCGCTGTGCCATCATGCTGGTGGACGAGTTCCGCGCCTGCAAGTGGGGCCGCATCTCTCTGGAGCGCCCGCCCCAGCGGGATGATCTGGCGGATTTTGCCGAGGAGGACGACGAATGAAACGGCGTTCTGACGAGGAGATCTCTGCCCCTCTGTACGAGTATGATGCCGCCATCCGTGCGCAGTACGGCTTTTTTGCCGGTGTGGACGAAGCAGGCCGCGGCCCGTTGTGCGGCCCGGTCGTTGTGGCGGCCTGTATCCTTGACCCGGAGAAGCCGGTGTACGGCATCAACGACTCCAAGAAGCTGACCGAGAAAAAACGGGAAGCCCTCTTTGATGAAATCCTTGACAAGGCGCTGGCCTATAAGATCGTCTTTGTAGGCCCGGAGATCATCGACCGGGATAATATCCTGAACGCAACCATGAGCGGCATGAAGCAGGCTGCGGAAGGGCTGGACATTGTGCCGAATCTTGTGTTGGTGGATGGCAACCGTGTCCCGGCTGCGCTGGAGATCCCCGCCCAGCCGGTGGTCAAGGGTGATGCCACCAGCGCCAGCATCGGCGCGGCATCGATTCTGGCAAAGGTCAGCCGTGACCGCTATATGATGGAGCTGGACAAGCAGTACCCGCAGTATCAGCTGGCAAAACACAAAGGTTACCCGACCAAGCTCCATTATGAGCTGATCGAGCAGTACGGGATCCAGCCCTTCTACCGCCGCAGCTTCCTGAAAAAGCAGGGCTATTGGCCGGAGGGCAAGTGATGGACCGGGCCGAGACCGGCCGCACCGGCGAGGCTGTGGCTGCGCGGTATTACCAGAAGCAGGGGTGTGAGCTGGTAGCCCACAACTACCGCACCCGGATGGGGGAAATCGACCTCATCCTGCGGGAGCCGGACGGCACACTGGTGCTCTGTGAGGTCAAGACCCGCAGCCCCGACCCGCTGGCCGCACCTGCTGCGGCCGTGACTCCCGCCAAGCAGCGCAGGCTCATCCGCACCGCGGAATATTATCTCCAGCACACCGGACAAAGTGATGAACCGGTTCGTTTTGACGTTGCCGAAGTGACCCCTCTTGACAGCGGGCGCTGGATGGTACATATTATAAAGGGTGCATTTACCGCGTAATGCGGGGTGCATCGGTGGGAAAAGGCAGAAAACGGCTTTTGCCGCTGCCACAAACATGGGGCCAATGCGGGCCCCGCTGGCAAAAAGGAGCGACGACAATGCAGTTTTTCAGCACGAGAGATCATAACCGCGTGGTAAGTGCCTCTCAGGCCATTGCACAGGGCCTGTCGGATGAGGGCGGTCTGTTTGTTCCGCAGAGCTTCCCGCAGGTGGATGTCAAGGCGATCTGTGCGCTGGATTACCCCGAGATGGCTGCTGCCATCGTGGGAAAGTATCTGACCGATTATTCGCAGGAATTCCTGCAGGAGGCCGCCAAGGCCACCTATGGTGCGGCCTTTGGCGGAAAGGCGGGCTATCTGGCCCCTGTTTCGGATGAGGTGTACTCTCTGGAACTGTGGCACGGCCCGACCTGCGCCTTCAAGGATTACGCCCTGCAGCTGATGCCGAAGCTGCTGGTGGAGGCAAAGAAAAATCTTGACCGTACCGAGAAAACATTGATCCTGGTGGCGACCAGCGGCGATACCGGCAAGGCCGCGCTGGATGGCTACCACGATATCCCGGGTGTGGAGATCGCGGTGTTCTTCCCCACGGGCGGCACCAGTGAGATCCAGTGCCTGCAGATGGTGACCCAGGAAGGCGAAAATGTGGCGGTCTACGCTGTGCGCGGCAACTTCGATGATGCCCAGACCGGCGTGAAGAAGGTCTTTGGCGACCCGGCCATTGCTGCCGAGCTGGCAAAGCGGAACATCCGCCTGTCCAGTGCAAACTCCATCAACTGGGGCCGTCTGGTGCCGCAGATCGTTTACTACTTTGCCGCCTACGCCCAGCTGCTCAAGGCAGGGAAGGTGCGCTTTGGTGACAAGGTGGACTTCTGTGTGCCTACGGGCAATTTTGGCGATATTCTGGCGGGCTACTATGCAAAGCAGATGGGCCTGCCGGTGGGCCGACTGATCTGCGCTTCCAATGAGAACAACGTCCTGACCGATTTCCTGACCACCGGTACTTATACTGCCAAGCGGGAATTCTTCAAGACCACTTCTCCCAGCATGGATATTCTGGTGTCCTCCAATCTGGAGCGCCTGCTCTATCACGTCACCGGCAGCGATGCCGAGGTGGCGGGCCTGATGAAGAGCCTGTCTGAAACCGGCAGCTATACCGTCCGGCCCGAGACGCTGGCCGCCATTCAGGAAAGCTTTGGCTGCGGCTGGAGCAGCGAGGAAGAGGTGGCAGGGGAGATCCGTGCCCGCTATGAGCAGGATGGCTATCTCTGTGATACCCACACCGCTGTGGCCTTCCATGTGGCGGGTCGTCACAAGCGCGAGGGTGTGCCCATGGTAGTGCTGTCCACCGCCTCCCCCTACAAGTTCCCCCGCAGCGTGCTGGAGGCTCTGGGCCACACTGCCCCGCAGAACGACTTTGAGGCCATGCAGGAGCTGGAAGCAGCCACCGGCCGCACTGCACCCGCAAGCCTTGCTGCCCTGCGGCAGAAGGCCGAGCGGTTCAATACCGTCATCGACCCGGAGCAGATCGCGCAGGTGGCGCTGAGCTATCAGGAATAAACTTTGTCCTGCCGGACTTAGAACAGGAGAAAAATGAATGGCACTTTATGTGCTTGGCGATACCCATCTTTCACTGGGCGCTTCCAAACCCATGGATGTTTTTCCGGGGTGGAACGGCTATGTGGAGCGGCTGGAGCGCAACTGGCGCAAGCTGATCAAACCCGAGGACACCATCGTGCTGGCGGGGGATATCAGCTGGGCCATGCGCCTGAACGATACGCGCAGGGATTTTGCGTTTTTACAGGAGCTTCCCGGCCAGAAGCTGATCATGAAGGGAAACCACGATTACTGGTGGACCACGGCCAACAAGATGAACGCCTACCTCAAGGCTGAGGGCTTTGACACCCTGCACATCCTGCACAACAACTCCTACTCTGTGGAGGGGTATGCGCTGTGCGGCACCCGGGGCTGGCTGTTCGATGTGGGAGAACCCCACGATGAAAAAGTGATGAACCGCGAGATCGGGCGCTTAAAAATGAGCCTGGATGCTGCGGAACCGGGGTTGGAGAAGCTGGTGTTCCTGCATTACCCGCCGGTCTACACCGGCACCAGTGCCCCTGAGATCGTGGCCACCCTGAAGGCCTACGGCATCACCCGCTGTTACTACGGCCACCTGCACGGAAACGCCATCCGGTACGCGGTGCAGGGCGATGTGGACGGCATCCGGTATAAGCTTGTCAGTGCCGATGGCCTGCGTTTCTGCCCCTACCGCATCAATTAAAGGCGGGAAGTGTGGGCAAAAAGAACAAAAAGTCAAAATTTGGTCTGGCAATTGTGTCTGGAACGTGCTATAATAAGTTTTGACGCGATTGTTGCACCCAATTGAGCGCGCGCGTCCCCGCATTTCGCAAACAGAAGATACAGGACGCGGTGCGCGGTTGCAGGAGACAGGGAAGAAAACCTGTCCCCAACGCAATAGAATTTTTGAGTGGAGGATACACAAAATGAATTTCATCAAGTGCGAAAAGCTCGAGAAGAGCATGGCAGAGCTGCAGTTCTCCATCGACGCTGAGGCCTTTAAGGGCGCAGTGGCCGATGTCTTCAAGAAGGAGGGCAAGAAGTACTCCGTGCCCGGCTTCCGCAAGGGCAAGGCTCCCCGTTCTCTGATCGAGAAGATGTACGGCGCTGATGTCTTTACCTATGATGCCATCAATGAGCTGTTCCCCGCTGCTTACGAGGCAGCTGTGAAGGAAGCCGGCATCGAGCCCGTTGGCCGTCCCGAGGTTTCTGTGGATGCTGCCAGCGAGACCGAGGGCGTGACCTTGACCGTCAAGGTCGCTGTGATGCCCGAAGTCAAGGTCGGCAACTACAACGGTCTGACCGTTGAGAAGACTGTCCATACTGTTACCGACGAGGCCGTCGATGCAGAGCTGAAGCGCGTGCAGGAGCGCAACGCCCGTGAGCTGACCCGCGAGGGTGCTGCTGAGAATGGCGATATCGCTGATATCGACTTCGAGGGCTTTGTGGACGGTGTCGCTTTTGAGGGTGGCAAGGCTGAGCACTACAACCTGACCCTGGGCAGCGGCTCTTTCATCCCCGGCTTCGAGGATCAGATCGTTGGCCACTCCGCCGGTGAAGAGTTCGACGTGAACGTCACCTTCCCCGAGGAGTATCAGGCTGCTGAGCTGGCTGGCAAGGCTGCTGTCTTTAAGATCAAGCTGCACGAGGTCAAGTACAAGGAGCTGCCCGCTCTGGATGACGAGCTGGCTAAGGACTGCTCCGAGTACGACACTCTGGAAGAGTTCAAGGAGTCCATCCGCAAGAACAACCAGGAGCAGCTGGACAAGCAGGATGACCTGGCTGTTGAGAACGCTCTGGTCGATCAGGTCATCGAGAGCATGGAGGCTGAGATCCCCCAGGCTATGTACGATACCCGTATGGACGAGATGGTCAATGACTTCGCCTTCCGTGTGGAGCAGCAGGGTCTGCGCCTGGAAGACTACCTGAAGTATATGGGCCAGACCGTGGATCAGTTCCGTGCTTCCTTCATGCCTCAGGCTGAGAAGCAGGTCAAGATCCGCCTGGCTCTGGAGGCTGTTGCCGCTGCTGAGAACATCGAGGCTTCCGAGGAGGATGTCTCCGCTGAGATCAAGCGCATTGCTGACCAGTACAAGATGGAAGAGGACAAGGTCCGTGAGCTGGTCAACGTTGACGACCTGAAGAAGGATCTGGCAATCAACAAGGCCATCGACTTCATCAAGAGCCACGCCAACATCGTAGAGAAGGCCGCTGAGGCTGAAAAGACCGAGGACGCTGAATAATCCAGCTGCCAAGGCCGCAATTTGCAGGACACGCTGTTTGAAGCGTACCCTGTAAACAAAGGTTGTTAAAATTGACCGATACGGCCCTGTTTCTTTTGCCGTATCGGTCAATTTTGCAAATAGAATCATTTTTCGTATCAGGAGGCGAACTTTATGAGTTTTGTTCCTTACGTTGTCGAACAGTCGGCACATGGTGAGCGTTCCTATGATATCTTCTCCCGTCTGCTGAATGACCGCATCATCGTTCTGAGCGAGGATGTCAACGACACCTCCGCAAGCCTTGTGGTGGCGCAGCTGCTGTACCTGGAAGGGCAGGACCCGGACAAGGATATCAGCCTGTATATCAACAGCCCCGGCGGCTCCATCAGCGCGGGCATGGCCATCCACGATACCATGCAGTATATCAAGTGTGATGTCTCCACCATCTGCATGGGCATGGCCGCTTCCATGGGTGCCTTCCTGCTGGCAAGCGGCACCAAGGGCAAGCGCTTTGCCCTGCCCAACTCCGAGATCCTGATCCATCAGCCGCTGATCGGCGGTCAGGGCGGCGGCCTTTCCGGCCAGACCACTGATATCAAGATCCATGCTGAGCACATGGTGTATATCCGCGATAAGATGAACCACATGCTCAGCGAATACACCGGCCAGCCGCTGGAGAAGATCCAGCTGGACACCGAGCGCGACAACTATATGACCGCGCTGGAAGCCAAGGAATACGGCCTGATCGATGAGGTCATCGCCCACCGCTGAAACTGAAAGGCGCGGGGGAGAGCCCTGCGCGCAAAGACCCAGAATAAGGAATAACAGTTATGGCAAACAACAATTCCGGCAAAAATGAAAAAGACCTGGTGTGCAGCTTCTGCGGCAAGCATCAGGACGAAGTGGAACGGATGATCATCGGCCCCGGTGTCAACATCTGCAGCGAGTGCATCGGCCTGTGCCATGATCTACTCTCGGATCAGCCGGAGCACCCGGAAGCAAACGGCCGCCCGGGCCGCGGCGCAAGCCGTACCCGGATGCAGGCTGTGGATGGTCTGGATATCAATATCCTGACCCCGGCTGAGATCAAGAATGGGCTGGACCAGTATGTCATTGGTCAGGATGAGGCCAAGCGTGTGCTGGCGGTCTCCGTTTACAACCATTATAAGCGCATCCTGAGCGGCAAAGGTGCGGATGTGGAACTGCAGAAGTCCAACGTTCTGCTGCTGGGCCCCTCCGGTGTCGGCAAGACTCTGCTGGCTCAGACCCTGGCCAAGATGCTGGGGGTGCCCTTCGCCATTGCGGATGCCACCACCCTGACCGAGGCCGGCTATGTGGGTGAGGATGTGGAGAACATCTTGCTCAAGCTGCTTCAGGCGGCGGATTTTGATGTGCAGAAGGCACAGGTGGGTATCATCTACATTGATGAGATCGACAAGATCACCCGCAAGAGCGAGAATCCCTCCATCACCCGTGATGTGGGCGGCGAGGGTGTGCAGCAGGCGCTGCTGAAGATCCTGGAGGGCACCGTGAGCAACGTGCCGCCCAACGGCGGCCGCAAGCACCCCCAGCAGGAGTTTATTCAGATCGATACCACCAACATCCTGTTCATCTGCGGCGGTGCCTTTGATGGCCTGGATAAATACATCCTGCGCCGCACTGATCGCTCTGCACTGGGCTTCGGCAGCAGCCTGAAGGACAACTCCGAGGATGCCCAGCGTGCCCTGCTGCGCAAGGTGGAGCCTCACGATCTGGTCAAGTTTGGCCTGATCCCTGAGCTGATCGGTCGTCTGCCGGTCATCACTGTGCTGGACGATCTGGACGAGGATGCACTGGTGCGCGTGCTCAAGGAGCCCCGCAACAGCCTGGTCAAGCAGTACAAAGAGCTGCTGAGCATGGACAGTGTAGAGCTGGAGTTCACCGACGAGGCCCTCCACGCGATCGCCCGCAAGACCATTGAGCGCAAGACCGGTGCCCGCGGTCTGCGCAGCGTCATGGAAGGCATCCTGCTGCCTGTCATGTATGATGTGCCCAATGACCCCACCATCATCCGTGTCACCATCGACAAGGACACCGTGGAGGGCGGCGAGGCCCATCTGGAATACGGCGCTGTGCGCAAACGGTATAAGAACCAGACCTCCCTGAGCTGATATCTGCACTCTGCAGACAGCAGGGAAGGGATGCCCTGCCAAATGCTTCGGCTTTGGCGGGGCTTTTTTTGCAATTTGCTTGTTTCGCGCCCGGAGTTGAGGTATAATATTAAAGTCTGGATGACTGTGGTGGGAGAACTCTCTGGCAGGAACTCCTGAAACACCCGGCATCGGATACTGTGGGAAATTGGAAGTACGATAAAGGAGTGTGTTTTTCAATGGCAAACTATCTTGAGATGAATCGTGAGGAGCTCACTGCCGAAAAGGCAAAGCTGAATGAGCAGTACAAAAAGTTTCTGGCCATGAACCTGAAGCTGAACATGGCCCGTGGCAAGCCCGGCCCTCACCAGATGGATCTGGCAATGGGTCTGCTGCAGATGAACGATTACACCACCGACGCAGGCACCGATGCCCGCAACTATGGTGATCTTGAGGGCCTGCACGAGGCTCGTGTCCTGTTTGCGGATGTGTTCGGTGTCAAGCCCGAGGAGGTGTTCGTGGGCGGCAACTCCAGCCTGCAGCTGATGTACAACCTCATCAACATTGGCTATGTGTTCGGCTTCCCTGAGTCTCCCTGCCCCTGGTCTCAGGTGGAAAAGCGCAAGTTCCTCTGCCCGGTGCCCGGCTATGACCGCCACTTTGCCATCACTGAGGAGTACGGCTTTGAGCTGATCAGCGTGCCCATGACCCCCAATGGCCCCGATATGGACATTGTGGAGAAGCTGGTGGCCGAGGATGACACCATCAAGGGCATCTGGTGCGTGCCCCAGTATTCCAACCCGGATGGTTATACTTACAGCGATGAGACCATTGACCGGATGGCCAAGATGAAGACCGCTGCTCCTGATTTCAAGATCTTCTGGGATGAGGCTTACATCGTCCACCACCTGACCGAGGAGATCATTGAGACCCCTGTTCTGTTGAACGAGAGCAAGAAGTACGGCACGGAGAACCGTGTGTTCATGTTCACCTCCACCAGCAAGATCACCTTCCCCGGTGCAGGTGTTTCCGCCATTGCATGCAGCGTGGACTCCATGAAGTATATGTGCAAGCGCTTCTCCGTGATGATCATCAGCTATGATAAGATGAACCAGCTGCGCCATGTCCGCTTCCTGAAGAACAAAGAGGGTGTGCTGGCCCACATGGCAAAACACCGCCGCCGCCTGATCCCCTGCTTTGATGCGGTCAAGACGGCCTTTTCCGAGGAGCTGACCCCCTGCGGCGACATCGCCCACTGGACGAACCCCAAGGGCGGTTACTTCATCAGCCTGTATGTTATGCCCGGCTGCGCCAAGCGTGTGGCCCAGCTGTGCAAGGAGTGCGGTCTGACCCTGACCGGTGCCGGTTCCGCCTATCCCTACCACAAGGACCCGCAGGATTCCCACCTGCGTATCGCACCCACCTATCCCAGCCTGGACGAGGTGGAGACCGCATCTGATCTGCTCTGCGTCTGCGTAAAGCTGGCAGTCATCGAAAAGCTGCTGGCCGAAAAGGCAGAGTAAGGGTTTTATTCTGTAAAAAATCTCCTCCGTGCAGAGGTTCTTCTGCGCGGCGGAGGTTTATTATATTTTGGAGGTTTCCTGTTTTTTATGAAGACGAAAGGCAAAGCATGGCAGCTCGTTGTCACAGTGCTCCTGATCGCCGCGTTTGTCTACACGGCATTCTTTGGTGTGGCAGTCAAGTACGGTGATGTGACCAAGACCTACATCAAGGGAGCGCAGGATATCCGCTTTGGCGTGGATATCAAGGGCGGTGTCAACGTAACGTTTGCCCCCTCGGACAACTACGATGCCACCGATGATCAGCTGGACGCTGCCCAGCTGGTCATTGAGAATCGTCTGGTCGGCCTGAACGTGACCGACTACGAGCTGTATGTGGATTATGACTCCGACCGCCTGATCCTGGAGTTTCCGTGGCAGTCCGGCGAGACCGATTTTGACCCCGAAGCCGCCATTGAAGAGATCGGCAGCACCGCCTACCTGACCTTCCGCAAGGGGAGCAGCGCAGACGGTGAACTGATCCTGGACGGCTCCATGGTCGAGAGCGCAGCTGCTCAGTACGGCCCGGTGAGCGGCAGTACATCCGAATATTATGTGGCCCTCAAGTTCAACGACGAGGGTGCCAAGGCCTTCGGGGATGCCACCACGGAGCTCTACCAGAGCAGTGGAACCATCAGCATCTGGCTGGATGATCAGAACGTGAGCACCGCAACGGTTAATGCGGCCATCACCGATGGTGCCGCCATCATCACCAGTTCCGCGTCCAATCCCTTCACGCAGGAGGACGTGGTCAAGATGGCCCGCCAGATCAATTCCGGTGCACTGCCTTTTGCCCTGACTGTGGACAGCTATTCCACCGTCAGCCCCAGCCTGGGCGAGAACAGCCTGAGCGCCATGGTGCTGGCCGGCCTCATTGCCTATGCCCTCATCGTGGTGCTGATGACGCTGCTGTATCGCCTGCCCGGCTTCCTGGCCTGCATTGCACTGGCCGGTCAGGTGGCGGCAACGTTGGCTTTCGTCTCCGGCTATTTCCCAGTGTTTGAGAGCTTTACCCTGACTCTGCCCGGCATCGCAGGTATCATCCTGGCCATTGGTATGGGCGTGGATGCCAACGTCATCACCGCCGAGCGCATCAAGGAGGAGCTGAACAACGGCAAATCTCTGGATGGCGCGCTGAAGAGCGGCTTTGCCCGTGGCCTGACCCCCATCATTGATGGCAACGTGACCATCGTCATTGTGGCAATCGTGCTGATGGGTGCCTTCGGCCCCTCGGACGGCCTGTTCGCCAAGGCCCTGCACTTCGTGTTCTTCGCCTTTGGGCCTTCCACCGCAGGCACCATCTACGCCTTTGGCTACACGCTGCTGACCGGCGTTCTGCTGAACTTTGTGTTCGGCGTGTTTGCCACCCGTGTGATGATCCGCGGCGCAGCCTCCATCAAGGCCCTGCGGAATCCCTGGCTCTATGGTGCTGTCAAACCCGGCAAGGAAGTCAAGGAAAAGAAATCCATCGACTTTGTGGGCCTGCGCAAGCGCTTCCTGACCATCTCCACCTGCCTGATGGCGGCCATCATCCTGTGTGCTGCAGTGTTCGGTGTCCGGCTGGATACGGAGTTTACGGGCGGTGCCATGATCACCCTGAGCTATCAGGGTGAGATCAGCACCTCCGAAGTTCAGAAGACCGCCTCCACCGCACTGGAAAACAACGGCCTGACCCTGCAGACCGGCGAGAATGTCGCCACCGGGGAGCAGACCCTGAAGATCTCCATGCCTGGCAACGAGACCGTGACCACCGATCAGGTGGAGAATCTGCTGACCTCCCTGAACGAACAGTACCCGGACAATGCCTTTGCCCAGCTGTCCCTGAGCAATGTCAGCGCTGCCATGGGCACCAAGTTCCTGCAGAAGAGTCTGGTGGCTGTGGTGTTCTCCCTGCTGCTCATCCTGCTGTATATCGGCTTCCGTTTCAAGAAAATCGGTGGCCTGACCGGTGGCCTGATGGCTGTGCTGGCCCTGCTGAACGACCTGATGGTGGTGTTTGGCACCTTTGTGCTGCTGCGCACCCCGCTGGACGGCAACTTTATTGCCGCCATGCTGACCATTCTGGGCTACTCGATCAACGATACGGTTGTGGTCTATGACCGCATCCGCGAGAACCGTGCCCTGATGGGGAAAAAGACCCCGTTCGAGGAGCTGGTCAACCACTCGGTCAACCAGTCTGCCCGCCGTACCATCATCACTACGGTGACCACTGTAATGGCACTGGGTGTGATGTGCGTGGTCTCCAAGCTGTACGGTCTGGACAGCATCTTTACCTTTGCCTTCCCGCTGATGATGGGTATGCTGAGCGGCGTGTATACCTCGCTCTGTGTTTCCACCTCCGCCTGGGTGCTGTGGAACGACCGCAAGAGCAAAAAGGCTGAAACCAAAAAAGCCTGACCGTGTTTTGCCCGACAGGCCAAGAACCAACATCAGGAGGAACGATTTATGAAATGTCCCTATTGCGGCGATGAGGAATCCAAGGTCATCGATTCCCGCCCGACCGAAGACGGTGAGCGGATCCGCCGCCGCCGCGAGTGTCTGCGCTGCCGCATGCGGTTTACGACCTATGAAGTGGTGGAGACCGTCCCGCTGATCGTCATCAAAAAGGATAACTCCCGTGAGCCTTTTGATCGTCAGAAGCTGCTCAACGCAATGCTGCGGGCCTGCGCCAAGCGCCCGGTGAGCTACGATGCACTGGAACGGGCTGTCAGCAGCATTGAGCAAAGCCTGATGAGCTCCTATGACCGCGAGGTGTCCAGTGTGCGCATTGGTGAACTGACCATGCAGGAGCTGAAAAAGATCGATGAAGTGGCCTATGTCCGCTTTGCTTCGGTTTACCAGCAGTTTGCCGATGTCGAGAGCTTTTTCACGGAGCTGAAAAAGTTGATGGGCGACCGCAAAGAGAAAAACTAAGTTTCAGCGTTAAAAGCCAGACTTTTTCGTGAACTTCACGAAAAAGCCTGGCTTTTTGTTGTGCTCACCTCAACTGTTCAGCTCAGTACAAACACCCTCAGAGAATACGATGAGAGAGCCAGGCCAGGGTCTCTACCTGAACCTGCGCCCGGCGCAGTTCCCCGAAGGCTTCCTCGGGTGCATTCAGTTCCAGATGGCCATCGGCGGCGCGCAGGGCGGCTTCCAGCTCCGTGAAGTCCTGCGTGCGGAGCAGGTGGTTCATGCCTTCCCGCATGGTGTCGCAGAGCTCGGCTCCTTCGGCCAGTGCCTGCCGCGCACCGGTCAGATCGCTGTTCCGGATATCCTCCATGGCGGTGTCGATGTCATCGGAGATATCCTCGGCGAATTGCTGTACCCGGAAGCTGCTGTAAAAGGCTGCCGCCAGCAGCAGGACTACAATGCCAATGCAGACATAAATACGTTTCATGCCGCACCCCCTTGCCGGAGCCCCGCCGTTTGACGAGGCTCCTTTTTTAGCAGAAAATAATCCTCGGTATCGTTGCCCGCCAGAATCAGGATCTCTTCCAGAAGCAGGCTGTTGGCCTGTGCGGTGCGTTCCAGCCAGGCAGCATCCTTGCCGCAGGTGGTCAGGTTTTCGGCAAGCACCTGACCATCCAGCACAAAGGGAATGGTGGCCTGTGCCCGCTGTACCCTTGCCCCAAGGTCGGCGAGGGTAGCCGGTTCCTTTTCCGGGCGCAGAGCCACCGAGAGACTTCCGTTGGTCTCCACGACCGCATAGGAGACATCCCGGGGGTCGAACACATCTTTGCCGCGCAGCGCCTCCATCAGATCGGCGGCAGTCAGCCGCAGGGTGCGCAGAGCGTTCTGATCGATCTCACCGTTCAGGATAACGGTTTTGGGCCGCCCGGACATCAGGTTGAAAAAGCGCTGGCTCCTGAAGCTGAGAATCGATCCCAGAAGCTCCAGCGCCGCAATGAGAAAGAGGGGAATCAGGCTGGCTGTGACCGGTACTTCTTCAGATTCAATGGAGATGGAAGCCAGATTGGAGATGAGGATGGTGGATACCAATTCCTCAGGCTGTAGTTCCCCCAGCTGACGTTTTCCCATCAGCCGCATGGCAAACAGGACGCAGAGATAGATCAGGATGGTACGGAAGATCAAGAGTTTCAAACCGGAACACCTCCCAGCGTATAACCGCCGCCCCGGCGGACAAGCTACCAGAAAGGGGGCGGCATAATGGAACAGCTTTCCAGCCATCTGGCGGCAAATCTTGTGGAGCTCAACGCTAGGTTTGGCCGATCGGCAGATTTTTATGCGAAGGAGCTTGAGCTTTACCACTGCAAAGGAGCCATCGTTCTGTTTGATGGAATGGCCAGCCTGAAAGGGCTGTGGCAGCTGCTGCTGGATGCCGCCAGCCGCCGCACACCGCCCGGCCCGGCAGAACAGCTGACCGGGGAACAGGTGTTTGCACTGTTGTTTGAGCACTCCGCACTGCCCGCAGAGCCTGCCCCTGTGGAGGACTGGGATACCCTGATCCGGCGGCTGACGGCGGGCATGGCAGTGCTTTTGCTGGACGGATGCGCAAAAGGTATCGCCTTTTCGGTGCAAAGCCTGAACGCCCGCTCGGTGGATGAACCGGCAGGGGAGGGAAATCTCCGCGGCTCCCGGGAAGGCTTTGCGGATCTGCTCCGGGTGAATACCAGCCTGCTGCGGCGGTGCTTCCGCAATGATGCTCTGGTCATTGAGATCGATCAGGCCGATTGTGAGATGAAAACGGAGTATGCTCTCTGTTACTGCCGGGATACGGCAGACCCAAAAGCGGTGCAAAAGGTGCGGCAGACCTTGCAGCGGGCCAGGCCGCAGCTGCTTTTGGATTCCAGCTACTTTGTACCATGGCTCTTTCCCTGTAAGATCCGCACATTTGCTCCTGTGCGCTATACCGAACGGCCTATTGTGGCAGCGGCAAAGCTTCGGGAGGGGAAATTCGTCATTCTGGTCAATGGCAGCCCCTCAGCGCTGATCCTGCCCACCCTGTTCTGCGAAAACTTTGAATGCCTGGATGACTATGCAGGAACGGCCTATTTTGCATCCTTTCTGCGGGTGCTGAAATATATCTCGTTCTACCTGAGCATTTTCCTGCCGGGCGTGTTCGTCTGCTGGGCAGTCTATCTACCGGAACTCCTGCCGCCCCAGCTGCTGTTCAAAATCGAGGCCGCCGAGCAGGCAACGCCGCTGCCGCTGTTTGGGGAAATGCTTCTGGTGATCCTGATGTTGGAGATCATTCGGGAGGCTGGCCTGCGGATGCCCCAGACACTGGGGCACTCTGTCAGCCTGATTGCAGCCCTCATCATCGGGGATGCCGCCATTGCCGCCGGACTGATGAGCACACCGGTCATCCTGACCGCCGCTGCCGCGTCCATTGCGGTGTTCGTCACGCCCTCGCTTTACGAGGTGGCGACTGTTCTGCGGCTGGTGGTGCTGCTGGCAGCAGGGATGGCTGGCCCGGTGGGACTTGCCGCCTGCGCACTGGGCGTGTTATTCGGGCTGACCCGGGTCTCGGCGCTGGGTGTGCCCTACCTGCGGGATGCCATCTTCCCCGAGGTGCCGCTCTCGCCGGACGGTGTGACCCGGCGCAGCTACCCAAAACTTTCCTGGCGGCCCTTTACCATTTGGCAAAAACGAGGTGGTTGAAGTTGGAACGATCCTGTTTCTCTGAAAAAACACTGACCTTGAGTGTGCTCACTGCGGAGTTCGCTCGGTGTGTGTTACAGACGGGTGCGCCTGTAACAACCCGCAGTCTCTTTTTTCAGGGCCTGCCTATGGCACTGGCGCTGGTTCTGATCACCGCCCTGACAACCGGGGCAGAGCAGCGTGCAGACAGTTTTGGGGGTACAGACTTGCGTTCCCGGATAGTCTGCGGCGGGCTGGGACTCTGGTTTGTCCGGGAGGCTGTGGAGACCTTCCGTCAGGCGCAGGAGCTTTGCTGGGGGAATTTTTCTTCCATGGCCATGCTGGGGCTTCTCCCGCTGCTGCTCTTGGCAGGATGGAAGCTGGAACCTTCGGTACTGGTCCGCTGTGCGCCGATCCTGTGCTGGGCGGCGGCGCTGGCGGGTTTGCTCTGCCTGCTGGGGCTGAATGGCCAGTTCCACTGGGAAAAGTTGATGCTGCCCACCGAGCCAGTAACGCTCACTCTGCCCTTGTATCCAGAATACTTCGCCCTACCGCTGTTCTGCCCGGCAAAACAGGTGCGGGGCGCTGTCTGGCTTCCGGTGAAAGTTTTTATATTGGCTGGCAGCTTTGCACTCTGCATGGAACTGGTGTTTGGGGCAGGGAATGCCCTGCCCGGTATCGAGCTTCTGCAGGCGGGCAGGCTGGGCAGCATCTCCCGGTTTGATGCGCTTGTGCTGCTGGTCTGGCTGGCAGCGGCAATGTTCCGGTTCTGCGTGCTGGTGCAGGTGGTGCGTCAATTGGCCGGGCGGCTGTGGGGCAGGGCTACGCCTGCGGAGGAAAACGCATGACGGGCCAACAGCGTGCCCTCCGGTGGCTGGCGGCAGGGGTGCTGGTGCTCTGGTGCGGGGTATTTTTGCGGGCAGAGAATACCGAGAAAAGCATGGTGCGTGCCTTGATTCTTACCCCGCCCACAGTGGTGGCACAGAGCTGGATGGTGGGTCTGCTCTACCAGTTTCCGGAAGCCGCCGCCGATGCTTCTGATGCCGCCGCACAGGTGCAGCTCTGCACCGGGCAGGGAAACACCCTGCAAACGGCTCTGACGGAAGCTGAGCGCGGCCTGCCCCGTAAAGCAAGTTACCGGCTGTGCGAGTATCTGCTTTTGAATTCCGAAACAACTTTAAAAACCATTCGACAGGCGGAGACTGTGTTGAAAGAGGAGCCGGTGCAGGGCTTGTCTGCCCGGGTCCTCTGCATGGATCTTTCCGGAGAAGAACTGGCCGCAGCAGACGGAGAAAACGAACTGTTCCCGGAACGACTTTTGCAGGCCGTGAAGGAAGCTGCACCGCAGGCTCCGCACCTATACGAGAGCCGGAACGCTCTTTTGGCTCCGGTACTCATCCTGACGGATGGTGCCATTGAGAATGCGGAGGAAATGCTTCTGCTCACCGAAACAGGGAACACCCGGCTCACCCCGGCAGAGAGCCAGATGGCACAATTGCTGCTGGGTCAGAACGGCGAACACACTTTTCCGCTGGGTAGCGGGCAGGTGACGTTCCGGCGCTGTGTGGTATCGGTGGAAGCTGTAGAAGATGGCTTTGCCGTGACTCTGACCGGCCAGCGCAGGGCGGGCACCGCTCTGCCCACAGCAGCACAGTGTACGGCGCTGGCGCAGCTCTGCGTGCAGACCGTTCAGCGCTGCTGGGAAAACGGGTATGATCTGCTCTCTCTGGGAGCAGTCCGGGCGCTGAAGCAGGGAACAGGGGGAGAAGCGCTGACAACAAAAAATGCCTGCCCGCGGGTGCAGGCAGACGTGAGCTTTTTGCAGTTTTAGTGGGCGGTCTCAAAAACGACGGTGATGATGGTGCCAACGTTCACTTCACTTTCCAACTTGATGCGGGCGTTGTGGATACGGGCAATGTGCTTGACAATAGCCAGCCCCAGACCGGTGCCGCCGGTGGCCTTGCTCCGGCTCTTATCCACCCGGTAGAAGCGTTCGAACACGCTGGATTGCGCATCTTTCGGAATGCCGATGCCGTTATCCTTGACGGTCAGGGTACAATGGCCGTCCCGGGTGCAGGAGGTGATGAGCTGGACCTTGCCGCCGGGTCGATTGTAGCGGATGGCGTTGTCGCACAGGTTCTGGCACAGCTCATCCAGCTGATCCCGGTTGCCAAGTACTCTGGCGCTCTCGCCCAGATAGGTCAGGGAGATGAAGGAGCGCTGCGCGTTCAGTTTCTGACGTTCCACACAATCCTTGGCCACGTCCAGCAGATCGACCGTTTCCATGTCGGGCTGTGCATGGGTCTCGCTGACGCTGTCCAGGTGCGACAGCTGCAGGATATCGTTCACCAGCTGGATCATCCGGCTGGCTTCTACATGGATCTTCCGGCCAAACTCGGGCACATCGGCGGGTTTGGCAATGCCGGTCTCAATGAGTTCCGCATAGCCGGAAATACTGGTCAGCGGCGTTTTCAGCTCGTGGCTGACGTTGGCCGTGAAATCCTGCCGCATCTTCTCGTTGTTTTCCCGCAGCAGCCGATCAGAGTGGATGCTCTCAGCAAAGGGGATGAGTTCCCGGTAGGGAACGTTTTCCTGAATGTGCTCAAGATCATCCGTCATTTTCAGAATGGGCTGGACAAGACTGCGGGTCAGTAGCCCGGCGATCAGCGCTGCGGCACCCATCATCAGGATGCAGCTCAGGATGATAGCGGGCAGGGCCGCGTCGTAGATCGACCAGATGGTCTCGGAATCCTGGGCCACACGCAGGATATCGCCGCCGGGCAGCAGCATGGCGTAATAGTAGGTCTCGTACCCCATGGTCTGGGAATCGCGGCAGTTACGGCCTACACCCTCCCGCATGGCCTGCTGGATCTCCGGGCGGGACAGGTGATTTTCCATCTGCTGGTCAGTGGCGGATTCGAACACCACACTGCCATCTGCTGCAATCAGGGTAATGCGCAGGTCTCCGTTGACGAACACGGAGAGCTGATCCGGAGAGGAAAGCTGCTCGTATCCGGCGGAAACCAGATCAGCCTGATGCTCCAGCGAGGTCCACGCCTGTTCCCGGAACGCTTTGTGAAAAACGAAGAGACAGAGCACGGCGGTGCAGACCAGACCGACGAAGCCCATGAAAAACAGCCGGTAACTGATTTTTTCTTCCATGCTCTGCGGTTTCATTCTTCCTCGCCCTCCTCATTGTCGGCCAGCTTGTAGCCGACCTTGCGCACGGTGCAGATATATCTGCCCGCGTCCCCCAGCTTTTTGCGTAGGGTGCGGATGTGCATATCCACGGTGCGGCTTTCAACAGAAATATCGGTGCCCCATACCACCTGCAGAATGGTCTCGCGGGTCACGACAAGGTTCGTGTTCTCCAGCAGCAGGCGCAGCAGACTGTATTCCTTGTAAGTCAGGTCAATATGGGTGCCGTTCACAGTCACGCTGTGGCGGGCGTTGTCCAGCAGGATCTCATGGAAGGCATAAACATTCTGCTTTTCCTCGGGGGCAGAGCGGCGCAGGGCGGCCCGCACCCGGCTCAGAAATTCCATGATGCCAAAGGGCTTAGTGATGTAATCATCTGCACCGCAGTCCAGCCCGCGCACGGTATCCAGCTCGCTGGATTTTGCAGTGACCATGATGATGGGCAGGCGGCGCAGAGCAGGGGTATTGCGGAGCTTTTTCAGGATGGAGAAACCGTCCTCACCGGGCAGCATCACATCCAGAATGACCAGCTCAGGCTCCGAGGTTCGCATGGCCTGCCAGAAAGGCTCAGAGGTTTCAAAGCTCTGCACCTCGTATCCGCTGGATTGCAGTGCATATTGCTCCAGCTCGCGGATGGCGGCATCGTCCTCTACAATGTAGATCATTTGTTGGGTTCCTCCTTTGCGTCTGCGGGTGCAGTGTCGCTGTCAGGGAAGAGATAGCGCTCACGGTAACGATCCAGACGGCGCTGAAACTGTTCACTTTCCTTGGTCTCGTTGCCGTAGCGCAGGTCGTTCAGATAAGCGTGGGTATCAAAGCTGTCCTGTGCCACCTCGATCTGGGCAACAGCCACATTGCTGCAGTGGTCGCAGACACGCTCATAGTTGGTCAGCAGATCTTCCAGAACAAAACCATATTCAATGGAACAGCTGCCGGTCTGCAGGCGGGCCACATGGCGGGCCTTGATGGCACGCACCAGTTCATCCACAACGGTCTCCAGCGGCTCGACCTTGCCGGCCAGATGCAGATCGCCTTTGCGGAATGCATCGGTGGTGCGGCTCAGCACATCCTGCACGGCCCCCTCCAGCACCTGCAGCTCCTCCTGTGCATCCTTGGAAAACTCAATGCTCTTGGCGTGAATCTCTTCGGCGGAGCTCAGAACATTTACAGAGTGATCGCTGATGCGTTCAAAATCGCTGATGGTGTGGAGCAGAGTGTTCACACTCTGGCTGTCGGCGTGGCTCATTTCACGGCTGGACAGCTTGACGAGATAGGTGCCCAGTGCATCCTCATATTTGTCCACCTTTTTCTCTTCCTCCCGCACCTTCTGGGCAAGGGAATCGTCCCACTTGTGGGTCAGGCTCATGGCCTGCACTACGCCCACACGGGCCAGCTCGGCCATGTCTGCAGTGGCGGCACGGGCACGTTCCACAGCCACGGCGGGAGTGTTCAGCAGGCGCTCATCCAGCAGAGCAAAGCTCTCTTTTTTGGCATCGTCCGGAATGGTGAGGATGGCCAACTTTTCCAGCCCATTTGCAAAGGGCAGCAGAACAGCGGTGGCCGTCAGGTTGAAGATGGAGTGGACCACGGCAATGCCCCAGGCAGTGACTGTCTCATTGACAAAGGCAAAGTCAAGCAGCAGGTTTGCACCATAGAAAATAGCCAGGAACAGGGTAACACCGATGATGTTAAAGTACAGGTGCACCATGGCGGCGCGGCGGGCATTCTTGTTGGCACCCACAGAGGAGATCAGCGCGGTGACACAGGTGCCGATGTTCTGGCCCATGATGATGGGGATGGCACTGCCATAGGTGATGACACCGGTGGCGCTCAGTGCCTGCAGGATACCAACGCTGGCGCTGGAGCTCTGGATGATGCCGGTGACAACGGCCCCCACCAGAACGCCCAGCAGAGGATTGGAGAAGCGGATAAACAGGCTGGTGAACCACGCCTCGTTCTGCAGGGGCAGCACAGCATTGGACATGGCGGTCATACCGGTCATCAGCACAGCAAAGCCGATGAGGATGGTGCCGATGCCCTTGCGCTTCTCGCTTTTGCCCATGTACAGAAGGATGCCGATAAAGGCCAGCACCGGGCTGAAGGAGGTAGGCTTGAGCATATTGATCAGGAAGCTGTCGCCCTGCAGGCCGGAAAGGCTCAGGATCCAGCTGGTGACCGTGGTGCCCACATTGCTGCCCATGATAACGCCGATGGCCTGATGCAGCTCCATGATGCCGCTGTTGACAAAGCCGACCACCATAACGGTGGTGGCGCTGGAGCTCTGGATCACGGCGGTGACGCACAGACCCAGGAAAAAGCCCTTGAGCGGGTTGTCAGTCAGTTTGCTCAGGATCTTTTGCAGCTGGCCGCCGGCCTGCTTTTCCAGCGCCTTGCCCATGATGTCCATACCGAACAGGAACAAGGCCAGGCCGCCCAGCAGGGAAAATACATTAAAAACAGTCATTTGAAGTTCCTCGCTTTGTTTGACACGTTTATTTGACGGAATGTTCTCCTGTTTATGAGTATAGAGCCTGAATGTAAAATCGGAAATCCAGAGAATGTAAAAAGCGTGTAAAGTGAATGACTGTTTCCCGGTGTAGGGATGCACCATCTCTATTATAAAGGGATATGAGGGAGGATGCAACGGGATGCAGGCTCCGGAATGAAGATTTTCCGGCAGAATCATTGTAATCCGAAATCATCTCGTTTATAATAAGGGAAAGAAAAAGCGTGCCCCGCACCCGGTGTGCTGCCGGGCAGGGAGAGGAAACATTTGTGCAGGAGGAAGAACGATGGCGAATTTCAATGTTTCGCTGAAGAAGCTGACGGAAAAGGTCAGTCTGGATGTGGTCTACACCCCGAAAGGGCTGGAAGAGATCAATGTCGAGATTGCGGAGGTCAACCGCCCGGGCCTGTTCCTTGCCGGATACTATGATTACTTTGATAAGCTCCGGCTGCAGATCCTGGGTCTGGCCGAGATGAACTTCCTTTCCGGTCTTTCTGCCGAGAAGCGGTACGAGCGGCTGGACCAGCTGTTCGGCCAGCAGCCTCCGGCTGTCATCGTCTGCCGCAGTGAGGAACTGGAACCATTTCCCGAGATGCTGGAACTGGCTCAGAAGCACGGGGTGGCCCTGCTCCGCTCCAATGAGATGACTTGCACCCTGATGGGCAGTCTGATCAGCGTGCTGAATCTGGAGCTGGCACCCCGCATCACCCGCCATGGCGTGCTGGTGGAGGTGTATGGTGAAGGGATCCTGATCCTGGGCGACAGCGGCATCGGCAAGAGTGAACTGGCCATTGAGCTGGTCAAGCGCGGCCACCGTCTGGTGGCGGACGACGCGGTGGAGCTGCGCAAGGTCTCCAACCGCCAGATCATGGGCACGGCCCCGGAGAACATCCGCCATTTTATCGAGCTGCGCGGCATCGGCATTGTCAATGTGGCCCGTGTGTTCGGCGTGGGTGCGGTCAAGGAGAGCGAGAGCCTGGACCTTGTGGTCCAGCTGGAAGCATGGGACCCCACCAAGAACTATCAGCGCACCGGACTGGAGAGCGAATATTACGAGATCCTGGGCGTGAACATCCCCAGCACCAGCATCCCGGTCTCCCCGGGACGCAACCTGGCCGTTGTGCTGGAAACCGCCGCCATCAACAACCGCCAGAAGCGGATGGGCTATAATGCCGCCAAGGAGCTGCTGATCCGTCTGGGTCTGGACGGCACCGTTGAATGAAGATTACAGATAAAGGAACCCTGTTTTATGGAACGATTGAAACAACAGCTGCAGGCGGAGGAGATCCGCTTTGTCGAAAACGAATCCCTTGCTGCCCACTGCACCTTTAAAATCGGCGGCCCGGCGGATGTTTTTGTCCAGCCGGAGACGGAGAAACAGCTCTGCCGTGTGATCGCACTGTGCAAAGCGTGCGATGTGAAATATTACCTGCTGGGCAACGGCAGCAACATCCTGTTTGAGGATGCGGGCTACCGGGGCGTGGTCGTGGATACCACGGCTCTGAAAATGGGAATCGGTTTTCTGGAAAACGTCAGCCATCCGGGTGCGGAGCCGGGGGCGGTCTACGATGCGGTCATCGCTGGCGCGGGCTTGAAGCTTTCTGCTCTGTGTAAGGCGGCGCTGGACAGCAGCCTGACCGGCCTGGAATTTGCTTATGGCATCCCCGGCACAGTGGGCGGTGCAGTTTATATGAATGCCGGTGCCTACGGCGGAGAGATGAAAGACGTGCTGGTCTCTGTGACGTATCTGACCAGAGAAGGCGAGATCGTGACAGAAGATGCCGCAAACCTCGACCTCTCCTACCGGCACAGCATCTTTGAGGAAAACGGCGGCTGCATCCTGAGCGCAAAGTTCCACCTGAAGCGTGGAGATTCGGCAGCCATCAAGGCCCGGATGGACGAGCTGATGCAGAAGCGCATCGACAAGCAGCCGCTGGATAAGCCCAGCGCCGGCAGCACCTTCAAGCGGCCGGTGGGAGCGTTTGCGGCTGCCCTCATCGACCAGTGCGGCCTGCGGGGCTATCGCCACGGCGGTGCTGCCGTCAGCGAGAAGCACTGCGGCTTTGTGGTGAATCTGGGCGGCGCGACCTGCGCCGATGTGCTGGCCCTGTGCGATGAGGTGCGGGCAGTCGTAAAGGAAAAGACCGGGTACGACCTGGAAAAGGAAATTCGAGTGGTCAAGGCATAAGAGGGAAAATGGTATGGATCTTCTGATCGTCAGCGGGCTTTCCGGTGCGGGAAAATCGGTTGCGATGAACGCACTGGAGGATATCGGCTTTTTTTGTATCGACAATGTTCCGGCAGAGCTTCTGCCCAGCATCACGGCGTTCTCCAAGGCGGGCGATAACCAGCTCAAGCGGGTGGCGCTCTCCATGGATGTGCGCGGCTGCCACACCAGCGAGCAGATCGAACAGGCGCTGCACCAGCTGGATGAGCAGGGCATCGAGTACGAGATCTTATTCATTGATGCCCCGGACGATGTGCTGATGCGCCGTTACAGTGAGACCCGCCGCCGCCATCCCATCAGCATTGCCGAGGGAATCTCCACCCGGGAAGCGCTGGCAAAGGAACGACAGATCCTGCAGCCCTTCCGGGAACGGGCAGACTACACCATCAACACGGAGTTTCTCTCTACGGCCCAGAACAAGGAGCGCATTTGTAATCTGTTTGCGCCAGATGGCGGGGCAAAGGCAGCAATGCGGCTCACTGTGATGTCCTTCGGCTTCAAGTTCGGCATCCCAGAGGATGCGAACCTGGTGCTGGATGTCCGCTGCCTGCCCAACCCTTTCTATATCCCGGAGCTCAAGCATAAAACGGGGCTGGATGAGGAAGTGGTGGATTTTGTCATGGGTCACCCGGAGGCAAAGGAACTGCTGCGCCGGTACGAAGGCTTTCTGGAGTATGCGCTGCCCCTCTATGTCAAGGAGGGAAAAAGCCAGCTGACCATTGCAGTGGGCTGCACGGGCGGTAAGCACCGTTCGATCACCTTTGCGCGGAAGATCGCGGAATATTGCAAACAACTGGGCTATCAGACCGGCATTCAGCACCGTGATGCGGCGCGCTGACCCGGCAGAGCCCGTGAGAACAGAAATGAGAGTGACATGAGTTTTGCATCCCAGGCACGGGAAGAGATCGCACAGCGCAGTTTGCAGCTGCAAAAGGATTGCTGTGTGCGGGCGGCAGCCTATGGCATCGCCTGCTTTGCCAAATATTTTGATGCACGGGGCCTTGTGCTGCAGACTGAGCAGGAATTGACCGCTCGTGTGGCCGAACAGCTGTTTGCCCGCTGCGGTGTGCAGGGCGCAGTGCTGGAAAAGCCCCGCCCCAGCGGTGTGGTGTATGAGTTCGGCATCCGGAAGCCGGAGCAGGTGCGCCGGATGCACGAGCTGTTCGGCACCACGGGCAGCGAGACGAGCTTGCAGATCGACCCGGGGCTCATCCGGTGCCAGACCTGCGTGAGTGCCTATATCAGCACGGCGTTCCTGTGCGGCGGCACTGTGACGGACCCACAGAAGGAGTATAATCTGGAATTCCTGACCGGACGCACCAACCTTGCAAAGGATTTTGAGGCCCTGCTTGCTGAGCATGAATTTGCGCCCCACCGTACCCGCCGCAACGGCGTAAACCTGATTTACGTCAAAAGCAGCGCCAGCGTGGAGCGCATCCTTGCGTTTATGGGAGCGGCGGAAGCTTCGGCCCAGATGAATGCCCAGAAGGCAGTCAAGCAGCTGCGCAACCAGATCAACCGTCAAACCAATTGTGATACCGCAAATCTGGGCAAAACGGCCCGGGCCAATGCCCAGACCACCCGTGCAATCCGTTTTTTGCAGGAGCAGGGTGCGCTGGAAACACTGCCCGAGGTCTTGCAGCAGGCCGCAGCCATGCGAATGGAAAATCCGGACTTGTCCCTGACAGCTCTGTGTGCCTGCTTTGACCCGCCCGTGAGCAAATCGGGGCTTTCGCACCGGATGAAGAAGCTGGAAGCGCTGGCAGAAGATCTGCGCAGAAGATTGGAAGAAAACGCGGAAAAGGAGGAAACGAAATGATCGAACCCAGTGAGGGCAACAAGCAGGGAAGAGACTTCGTCCACCTCCATATCCATACAGAATACAGTCTGCTGGACGGTGCCTGCCGCATTGACCAGCTGATGGATCGGGTGAAGGAGTGCGGTCAGACTGCCATTGCCTGCACCGACCACGGTGTGATGTACGGCTGTGTGCAGTTTTACAAGGCGGCCAAAAAGGCGGGCATCAAGCCAATCATCGGCTGTGAGGTCTATGTGGCCACCCGCACCCGCTTTGATAAGGTGAACAAGATCGATGGGAACAATCATCTGATCCTGTTGTGCAAGAACGAGACAGGCTATAAAAACCTTGCCAAGCTGGTTTCTGCCGCCTTTATCGAGGGCTTCTACTCCAAGCCGCGTGTGGATAAGCAGCTGCTGGAGCAATACCACGAAGGCCTCATCTGCCTGTCTGCCTGCCTGGCGGGTGAGATTCCGCAGGCGATCCTGTCCGGCGATTACGAGCGCGCTAAAGCTTCTGCCCTATGGTATCGCGACCTCTTTGGTGAGGGCAATTACTACATTGAATTGCAGGATCACGGGCTGGAAGAGGATAACATTGTGCTGCCCCAGCTCATCAAGCTGGCACGGGAGACCGGCATCCCCATGGCCGCCACCAACGACTCCCACTACCTGCGCAAGGAGGATGCCAAGATGCAGGCGATCCTGCTCTGCATCCAGACCGGAAAAACCATGCAGGATGCCGACCGTATGGAGTTCCAGACCGACGAATTCTACGTTAAAACAACGGATGAGATGTACGATCTGTTTGCCATGGTGCCGGATGCCTGCGCCAACACACAGATCATTGCCGACCAGTGCAATTTTGATTTTGAGTTTGGCAACACCAAAATTCCGTATTATAAGGCCCCCGGCGGCATGGACAACCAGGCGTTCTTTGAAAAGCTCTGCTGGGAGGGTCTGGAGCGCCGCTACGGTTCCAATGTGCCGCAGGCCAACAAAGACCGCCTGAACTACGAGATCAGTGTCATCAAGACGATGGGCTATACCAACTATTACCTCATCGTCTGGGATTACGTCAACTATGCCAAGAGCCAGGGGATCCCGGTGGGCCCGGGCCGTGGCTCCGGTGCGGGCAGTATCGCAGCATACAGCGTGGGTATCACTGACATTGACCCCATCCGCTATAACCTGATCTTTGAGCGCTTTCTGAACCCGGAACGTGTCAGTATGCCCGATTTCGACGTGGACTTCTGCTACGAGCGCCGCCAGGAAGTGATCGACTACGTCAACCGCAAGTATGGCGCTGACCATGTAGCCCAGATCGTTACCTTTGGCACCATGGCTGCCCGCAATGCGATTCGCGATGTGGGCCGTGTGATGGGAATGCCGTATCAGGAAGTGGATGTAGTGGCAAAGCAGGTCCCGGCGGAGCTCAAAATGACCATCAAACATGCGTTGGAGGTCTCACCGGAGCTCAGGCGGATGTATGAAACGGACCCGAAGGTGACGGAACTGCTCGACACTGCCATGAAGGTGGAGGGAATGCCCCGCCACGCTTCTACCCATGCAGCCGGTGTTGTGATTACCCCGGAACCAACGGATTACTATCTGCCCCTTGCCACCAACGATGGCCTGCCCGTGACCCAGTTCAACATGACGGAGATCGAGGAGCTGGGCCTGCTGAAGATGGACTTCCTCGGTCTGCGCACCCTGACTGTCATCCGGGATGCGGAGCTGGCCATTCAGAAAAAAGAACCGGATTTCTCCATCGCCAAGCTGGATTATGACGATCCCGAAACCTACAAAATGCTCTCCCGGGGTGAGACCGAAGGCGTGTTCCAGCTTGAATCCTCGGGTATGAAGCAGGTGCTGGTGGGCCTGCAGCCGCAGAATTTGGAAGATGTCATCGCTCTGATCAGCCTGTACCGCCCCGGCCCGATGGATTCCATCCCGACCTACCTGCGCAACCGCCATGAACCGGACAAAATCAGCTATAAGACCCCGCAGCTGGCCCACATTCTGGATGTGACCAATGGCTGTATCGTCTATCAGGAACAGGTCATGCAGATCTTCCGGGAGCTGGCGGGCTTTTCGTTCGGGCAGGCAGATAATGTCCGCCGTGCCATGAGCAAGAAGAAACACGCTGTGATGGAGGCGGAGCGGGAACATTTTGTCCACGGCTGCACAGACCCCGGCAACGAGTGCCCGGGCTGTGTGGCAAACGGTATCTCGGAAAAGGTTGCAAACGAAATTTACGATGAGATGTCCAGCTTTGCATCCTACGCCTTCAACAAGAGTCATGCCGCCTGTTATGCCTATGTGGCATTCCAGACAGCCTACCTCAAGTGCCATTACCCCAGCGAGTTTATGGCTGCGCTGCTGACCAGTGTCCTGGACAACACAGGCAAGGTCATCGAGTATTCCGGCGAGTGCGCCCGACTGGGAATCAAGGTCCTGCCGCCGGATATCAATATCTCGGGCAGCGGCTTTACTGCAGAGGACAGTGGTCGGATCCGGTTTGGCCTGAACGCCGTAAAAAATGTCGGCACCCGGCTGATCGAGCGCTCCGTAGAGGAGCGGCAGGAAAAGCCTTATACCAGCCTGTACGATTTCTGCAAACGGATGCATGGTACCGAGCTGAACCGCCGCACTGTGGAAAGCCTCATCAAGGCCGGTGCCTTTGATAATCTTGGCTCCAACCGCCGCAGTCTGGTCGAAGCAACTGAGGGTGTGCTCAAGAGCATCGAGAGTGACAGCCGGAAGAATCTGGATGGTCAGATCGACCTCTTCTCGATGATGAGCGGCATGGACAATACGTCTGCCGCCGACAGCTATGAGATCAAGCCCTGCCCTGAGTATACCCACGCCGAGCTGCTCCAACAGGAGAAAGAGGTCAGCGGCCTGTACCTTTCCGGTCATCCGCTGGATGCCTACCGGGAGCAGTCGGCTCAGTTTGCCACCCACACCATCAAAGCTCTGATCGGTGAGGATGCCAATGTGCCGGACAATAGCCATGTCCGCATCGTCTGCACCATTGTCAAGAGCAAAATGGTGACGACAAAGACCAACAGCATGATGGCCTATACCAGCGTAGAGGATCTGACCGGCACCATGGAGGTCATCGTGTTCCCGCGCACACTGGAAACATTCCGGGACGTGCTGCACGATAACGCGGTCGTGGTCATTGAGGGCCGCCTGTCTATCCGAGAGGATGAACCTGCCCGCCTGGTCGCCGAGAGTATTTCGCCCATTGAGGGCTATAACCCCGTCAGGCCGCAGGACAACCGCCCCAATCAGATGCGGGATGCTGCCCGGCGGCTCTACGTCCGGCTGCCCTCCCGCACGAGCCCGGAGTACGCAAAGGTGGTCAATTTGCTGGAGATTTTTGACGGTGATATGCCGGTGATCTTCTATCTGGAGGACACAAAACAGAAGCTGGCGGCTCCCCGCAGGCTGTATACGTCAGGTCATCCGCTTTTCTTTGAGGAACTGCAGCGCATCGTGGGCGAAAAGAATGTTGCAACAAAATGACATGCGCAGGAACGATTCAAACCAGGTGCACGTGTGCCAAAAACAACACCAAGACGTACGCCTGTGAATTTTAATAAACTTTTAACGAAGTGCCAAAAAGGTATTGGATTCAAGCGGGAACTGTGTTATAATGTCTAAAGGCAAGTTATGATCTGAGCAAGGCGATGGAGCTGGTGCCCAAAGAGAGAGGGTAAGTGCTCCATAGGTAAATGACGAAACAATTGGAGGGAATCTTTCCATGGAAAAGCAAATCAAAACGATTGGTGTGCTGACCAGCGGCGGCGACGCTCCGGGTATGAATGCTGCAGTTCGCGCCGTTGTCCGTGCAGGCCTGCACAAGGGCTTCCGTATGATCGGCATTCAGCGCGGCTACAATGGCCTGCTGGATGGCGAGTGCTTTGAAATGAACCTGCGCAGCGTTTCCAATATCATCTCTGCCGGTGGCACCATCCTGTATACGGCCCGTTGCCTGGAGTTCAAGACCAAGGAGGGTCAGGACAAGGGCGCTGCAAAGTGCCGTGAGCTGGGCATCGACGCGCTGGTGGTCATCGGCGGCGACGGCTCCTACCGCGGTGCCCGTGAGCTGGCACACCGCGGCATTCCGATGATCGGTCTGCCCGGCACCATCGATAATGATATCGCCTGCACCGATTACACCATCGGCTACGATACTGCAATGAACACCGCCCTGGAAATGATCGACAAGCTGCGCGATACCACCCAGAGCCATGACCGCTGCAGCGTGGTCGAGGTCATGGGCCGCAATGCGGGTTACATCGCTCTGAACGTTGCCATTGCCTCCGGTGCCATGGCTGTGCTGCTGCCCGAAAAGGAATTCGATATGCAGCACGATATTCTGGATAAGATCACCGAGACGCAGCGCACCGGTAAGCGCCACTTCATTGTCATCGTTGCCGAGGGCATTGGCCACTCTCAGGAGATCGCCAACGAGATCCAGGCCCGCACCGGCATCGATACCCGCGCCACCATTCTGGGCCATGTCCAGCGCGGTGGCTCTCCCACTCTGCGTGACCGCGTGAATGCTTCCGCAATGGGCTATCACGCTGTCTGCCTGCTGGAGCAGGGCAAGTACAACCGCATCGTCGGTATGAAGGGTGAGCACCTTGTGGATTACCCCGTGGATGAGGCGCTTGAGATGACCAAGACGCTGGATCCCGTGCTCATTGATGTGTGCAACACCATTTCTATTTAAGAATTGGATGCAGATGAACGTTGATACGCTGAATTAAGTTCAACGAAGGCTTCAAAAGTGCAAAGAAAATGCCCTGAAATTGAGCGATTCGTACACTGATCATACATGAATCGACAGCCATTAAGGGATTTTTTGGATTTCTTTTTGTAGCCAGTCGGTACTGCGAGCTGTATAGACACGTTCGGTGAGGTCGGAAATATAGTGCCCGATTATGCGTTTCAAAGCGTACTCGTCAACTTCAGCTTTCTTTGCGGATGTAACAAAATGTACACGTCCGTCGTGTCCAGTATGTGCAGGATTTAAGTTGAGTTCTTTAACAGTGACAAGGAGTCTGGCCTCGAACGAAGCGTAGTTAGTGTGGGCATTTTTACCTTTAGACACATGATTAAATAAATATGGCGAATTGATTTTGAGGGCTTTTTCGTAACGGGCCTGAATAAGATCATAAATGCGGGAATGAATCGGAACCGTCCGGTTTGTTCCCGCTTTTGTTTTCTTACCGCCAGTGAAGGTCCTATGCTCCAGGTCTACGTTAGCAACCAGAAGGTCACATAGTTCGCCAGGCCGCCACCCCGAATAGCACTGAATCAGAATCATATCAACAACAGGGCTCTTGTCAAGACTATTCCACAGAATTTCGATTTCTTCATCTGAATATGGAATATGACTATTTGGCTTTCGGACATATCCAGAATCAATCGTAAATTGTCTGGCTGGGTTTTTATCGATGATTCCGCAGGCAACGGCATAATCAAACAGGTTATTGTAAAGTGCTTTAATTGAATCTTTAGCATTATTTTCAGGGTGACGCTCTTTACCAGCATACAGAATGACACCGTTTTCGATACAGTTCCGCAAATCAGAAATTCTGATTTCACAAACTCGCTTATTCTGGATGGACGAGGAATAATCCCACGATGTGCGATACCGAGCGAGAGTGAAACGACTGACCTTGCCTATGCGGGTTTTATACCACCTCTCGTACAAGTCTTTGAGGGTTGTAGAGCTGCCAAGATCAAACGGATTACGACGAAAATCCAGCAAAGCTTGATAGGCTTCGTTGTAGGTAGCAAAATAGGCTTGCGGCCTTAATGGCTTGCAGATAGGACGGCCTTCTTCGTTCTTTCCAACAGTTACCATTACGCGAAAGGGGTTCCGTAAGTTACCAGTCTTGATCTCTGTAATTTGGCCGAATCCATTTGGTAAGCGTCTACGGCGATTACGCTTTTTGGTTTTGTGGGCAACGATTGTTTGGGATAGTTCCGCACGAAGAGGATATCCGCAGTGAGGGCAGGAGATGGCTTTATCGCTGGCCTGAAGATTGCACTCTGGGCAGGTGATCAACATTATTATCGCGTCCTTTCTTTTTCTCAGTATAGCATGATGGATGTGCTATATTTCGTACATTGAACAGAATATTGCACAAAAAGCTCGGAAAACCGGGCTTTTTCTATTTGGAAAGCTATTCTAGGTTAAACGATATTCTGCTGGCTGTCAATGGTTCATACATGAAAAAATTAAAAGCATGACGCAGACTCCCGTTTCTTCCAGTAACATCCTTTTAGTACCAAGATGTGGAAATGAGCTTGGTAAAAATCAAAAAGGAGTTAAACGAAATGGAACAGACTGTATTTGGAGCCGGAAGTGTCCCGGTACGAGTGGCCGCAAAAGTGTATGGAAGAGATCCATCGTGGGTAAGAGCAGGAATCATTGCGGGATGGCTCCCAATTGGTGAAGCTACGAGGAATGGGGAGAAGATAACTGATATCAAACAGATGGATTCAAAATACGGGAGAATAAGTTACTATATTTCGCCCAAGCTCCTATATGCACAGACCGGTTATGTATGGGAGGGAAAGTGATGCGACACGAGAAACCAGAACTTTCCGAGAAGAACCCATATCATTTATCTCGGCATCGATACTACGAATTGAAACATTTTTGCTTCCAATACCCTGAGTGGAAAAAGAACATTGCACTGGCGAGCGGTTGGGAAGCGCATGGAGATGACATTGGCGGCATCGTAAAAGGAAACATCCCTTCTAACCCGACCGAACGCTGTGCCCTTGTACGAGCATACTATTCGCAGCGCATTGAACTGATTGACAGTTGTATTGCCGAGTTAAAAGAGCCAGCGGTTGGATCATACCTGTTGAAGGGTGTGACAGAAGGGTTCTCCTATAATAATCTTCGGGCCAGGGGCTGCCCTTGCGGATCGGAGATGTACTATAACCTCTATCACAAGTTCTTCTGGATCCTCAGCCGGGAGCGGGCATGACGCGAAAAATACAGCCTCCTTTATGGACGAAAGTTCACGAAAATTGATTATGTAAAGGAGATTTTATTATGTTTAAGGTAAAAAAGACTATTATGTACATTGACGTGAAGGGTGTTGACGATATGACTGATCGTCGCGATCTTATGAGAGAAGTCATCCGCAGAAACTGCGAGGTTGACCATCGAATCGTTGATTCGCTGGTGACCTGGGTAGGTAGCTGTGGCGATAAGGATCACAAGAAATGCGACTATCAGCTCAGACTCGAAAACTATGACCTGCGCGGCATTGCACGGGACTTTGAACTGCTGAAGAAAGCAGGAATCATCGAGCATGTAACCAAACCGACGAACTACATCGTTTTATAAAGGCGAGAGCCGTGGAGAAATCTGCGGCTCTTTCTTTTTATCTGGACGCGAAAAATTCAGCTGCCTTTATGAAAGGTGGTATGTTGATATGTTTAACTTGATTATCTGGATCTTGATCGTTGTGATTCTGGTCAGACTGGCAAAGCTGATCGGAGCAAAGACAAACGAGGTGAAAAGCAGAACAAAGAAGAAACACTGATCAAAATGGAGCTTGTGGAAACACAGGCTCTTATTTTTTACGCAGACGCGAAAAATACATGCTGCATTATGGAAAGGAATGGAATAGTAAATGGCGAGCCTACGGGTGGAGACGGAAGTTTAGAAATCGCCGCCGTTAATGCTAACGGAGGATGTAACTAGCATGTGGCTATGAGTAAATCATGGCGTTTCCTTTTTTGCACAGACGCGAAAATTTCACCTTCTATTATGGAAAGAAATAAACAATTTTAGGAGGTATTTACTATGCTGAAGAATATTGTGAAGGGCTTTGAGGAAATGATGAACTCTATTATGGCCGCATTTAACGAGTCGTATAACGACAAGTATGCAGGCTGGAATGAGGGCGAAGAACTCCTCATGCTGAACGATGTTCGGTGTGGTATCCGCTGATGGATTCTGACCGGAAAACGGGCGTATGGAAACATGCGCTCTTTTCTTTTTTCTATTTTAGAATAGGCCGTAACGAAGCAGCGCGAAATTTTCCCTGTGCTTTATGGAAGGATGTCTTCCGAATATGAATAAAGGAGATTGAAACTATGGGCTACCGAGTAAAAACAAATTACGACAGAGGCTATGTGAACGCAATGGACAAGGTCCGCGTGTTTATCGAAAGCAATCAGAAAGTGATGTTCGTGAATACGGACGAGTACAAGAATGCTAGGAATGCACGTTCGGCTTATGCCAACGCGATCGCGTTGCTTCGTGCGAACGGAATTGTGAGAGCAACTCGAAGCAGAAATGACCTGTTTCTGATTCGCAACGACATCTAAGGCGTAGAGAGCTTACGAGAAATCGTAGGCTCTTTTATTTTTTCATCACGCAGAAGACCGTTTTATCCACTACATTATTAAAAGGAGATTTTCAAAATGCTGTACATCTACTATGCTGTGCTATTCGTTGCCATCGTTCTGGGGCTGCTCTTCGGGATGGCGCTCTACCGCTGGTTCCATTACCGTGATATTTACGAAGTGGGCGAGCTGCTGATCGGCGAGGAAGATTCCCCTGACTGGCCCTACCTGAGCCTGAGCCTGGATGAGGAGGTGAAGAATTTTGAAGGCGACAAGTACATCATGCTGCGGGTGCACAAGCTGGACCTGACGCGAGAAAAACATGGTGCTTAATGGAGGAAACTCTAATTACTTTGTAAAGGAGAAAATCAAAATGGAAAACTACGAAAACAAAGAATTGCTGAAGGAAGCGGCAAAGCAATCGCTGGAGAGTCTCAAGGACTTGAAACCGGGTACGGAAGAGTACACGAACACGGCGAAGATGGCATTGCAGCTGTACGACATGCAGCTCAAGAGCGACGAGCAGGAGAGCAACCAGAACCTGAAAGAGGATGAGGAACGGCGGAAATGCCAGGAGGTCATCAACGATCAGGAGAAGGCTGCGAAGGCACGGCGCATTGAGTGGGCGAAGTTTGGCATCAGCTGTCTGACGTTTCTGGGAACGATTGGTACGACAGTATACTGGTCGATCTGCGAGGCTGGCGGTGTAGCGCCGCTTTCCAGAGCAATGAACGATGGTCTCCATGAGATCAAGAGAGGCTTTACGGACAGAAAGTAAAGGAGGAACCGAGAGGGTTCGTGGCGAAAGCTGCGGGCTCTCTTTATTTTTTATGAGATATCACGACATACCGCCAAAAGAGTGGACGAGCTACTACGGGAGCGTTTACCGATGCAATCACCCGGTGTACCGTGTCTGCACGCTCTATCGGGAACAGGGAAAAGGCCTGTGCGTGATCCAGCAGCGTTACAACGAGAAAACCAAGGCTACTTACTGGAGCGCCATTGATCCCTGGCTGACCGACAAGATCTACCTGCATGAAGGGTTTCGGCAGTATTTTGACAGTCACGCCAAGAAGAAAAACGCAAAGGGCGAGTACCCGACTGTGACCGTACGGCAGATCATGTGGGCACTGCGCATGAAGCCCCTCAAGAAAGAACGCTGGGAGACCGTGTTTGACCGGAGTTTGATCTAGGCGCGAAAAATTCTCCGTGCTTTATGGGACAAAGGCCCAAGAAAAGGAGAATGTAATATGAACGAATCTATTTTTAAGAAAATTTGGAATTATTCGATTACGGTTGGGCAGATGATCATGACAGCAATTGCAATGGCGATTGTAACCGTTATTGTATGGCTGTTGTGTCGGGCATTCCGGCCGTCGAAAGACTGATATTTGACGATAGACCGGTTAAACACAACTTGAGTTGGGCCGTCCCGGAGAAGAGCTGATGCGAAAGCATGGGCTCTTTCTTTTCGGCGCGAAAAATACAGCTTCCTTTATGGAGGTAAGAGGGCTTACATTGAAAGGAGAAATTACTATGATGAAAGCTATTAAGAACTTTATGAACAAACCTATTACTTATGGGGCTTATTTCAAATACTGCACCGTATGTGCGAGCATTAGCTTGGCATTGTGCGGATGGGCGTATTATCAGATGAGCAAACTGAACAATTGGGTTGATACAAAAGACGAAGAGAGCAATCTGGAAGAGGACGAAATCTGAAAGATTACGCCCTCTTATCTTTTTATCAAACCGCGAAAAATTCATGTTCCCTTATGGAAGAGATAGCTCAAATGGTAGAGCGCCACTTTATTGTGGAGGTTATGGGTTCGAGGCCCATTCTCTTTTTTCATTTTTATTTTTGGAGGTTGAACATTATGGAGGACATTATGCTGATCCGGTCGAGCTTTCTGCGCCGCATCATCTCGCAGGTCATCAACAAGATACTGAAAAAACAGTTACCCGGTACAGAGGTACAGCTGGGCGAGGTTCAGGCGAACTGGAGCGAAAAAGAGCAGAAGCTGAAGATTCATCTTGTAGTGGATGCAGAGATGACCAAGGCACAGCTGATGGATATTCTCAAGAAGGCTGATGTGATTTGACGCGAAATTTTCAGTGCGCTTTATGAGATGGTTAGTCTCAGAATTATATTTTGGAGGTACGAAATTATGAAGACATTGGTGAAAGTTGCTTTGGGCGCAGTGGCGTTTTTTGGCATTAACGAATTGTTCTGCGTTGACTTCGTTGCCATCATGTGGAGACGACTTATGATGTGCAATGAAGATTTGGCGGCAGATGCACTCGATAACGCTATGAAGGACCGGAGTCCGAATTGGGAACGGAAGCTGTATGAATTCCTGAGAACGAATCAGGCTGAAAGGTATTTGAAGCGCTAACCAAATCGAGAGCTTACGAGAAATCGTAGGCTCTTTATTTTTCAAAATGGAGGTTGAACATCATGAAAACATTGGACGACATCATCCGGAGCTGCACAGACCCGGCAACGAAAAACGAACTTCAGGCGCTCAAAGAAAATCTTGAGCAGATCTATTCCAAGGTGGAAAACGCGGAGGACTACATGAGCATGTGTACGGACGCAGATATTTATGAAAACTATCTGAGCGCATCCAATCGGCTTTACGAGCTTCTCTATGGCTAAATCGTTTTGTGATGGGAGGTTAAACCATGAAACTGACGAAAACATGCGCGAGATTCTTGCGCAAGCACGGCGGAACTATTCTGGCGGTGGCGGCATCTGTAGGCGTGGTGGCAACGGCCATCGAGACCGGGCGGGCGACCACGAAGGCGCAGCACATACTTGAAGTTGACAAGGAGCTGACAAAATTCAACGAAAGCGAGTTTGGAGTGACAGAAGAGCCTCCGACAAAGAAACAAATTGTTCTGATGTGCTGGAAAGCATACGTTTCTGCGGTGATTCTGGGCGGGGGCACCATCGCCTGCATCCTGGGCTCCAATGCGCTGAACAAAAAGCAGATCGCAGGCCTGACCGCGGCGTACATGGCACTGGGAAAGACCTATCAGGAGTACCGCAGGCAGGTGGCAGAGCAGATCGGCGTGGAAGAAGAAAAAGATATTTACAAGGACACGCAGGATGTTCTGGAGACTCCCGCCCCGGCAGGCACAGACGAAGAAAAGCTGCTCTGCTACGAGCCTATCTCAAAAAGATATTTCCATGCAACGGAAACGGAGCTGATGGATGCCTTCTACAACGTGAACCGGAACTTTGCGTTGAATGGAGAAGTCTCACTGAATGACTTCTACTCCTTCCTGCCCGGACTGGACTTTACACCGGAAGGAGATATGCTGGGCTGGTGCGCGGAGTATCTGAGCAACGAGTGGGAATATTACTGGATCGACTTCAACTATGCCCGGCAGACAACCGATGATGGACTGGAAGTGTACTATGTGACAGCATTCCAGGAGCCGATCAAGGAGTATCTGGATTACGACCCGACCAGACGGGAACCATTTTGAATTTTGAAAAGGAGAATGAATATGAAGAAGATCAATTGGTGGAAAGTTGCATCCGTGGCCATGATGGCCGCAAGCGCGATCCTGAGCTTTGGCCACGACCTGATCGAGGAGCAGCGCAGCGAAGAGGAAATGCAGGACATGGTGCGGGAGGAAGTTCAGCGTCAGCTTGCGGAAAAGAACCGGTAAACGCGAAAATTTCAGTCTCCCTTATGGAAGAGATATCCAAACTGACAAACAAAGGAGATTGATATTTATGTACGATCACGACTATTATGCAAAGATGGACAAGGCAATGGTACGCGTACTGAAGGCAGTTGCACGTTCAGTAGGATACGGCTTTACAGGGCTGTATCACTATCTGAAGAAGCAGCCGACCAGACTGTACGAGTATATCCGTTACCAGATCCAACTGGAACGCGATGATCAGCGTGAAACGGAAATTCGCTTCGAGAATTTGAAGCAGCACGGACATATCTGAAAGGCGAGAGCTTACGAGAAATCGTAGGCTCTTTCTTTTTATAAATTTTTGGAGGTACAAAGATGAACCTGAAAACATTTGCAAAGGCAGTGCGCAGGAGCGCAGGCAAGAACGCATCCAAGATCCTGGGTGGTCTGGCGATCACGGGAAGCATCACGGCGGTCTACTTCGCTGTGACGGCCACCCCCAAGGCCATGATCCTGCTGGACGAGAAAAAGCAGGAGCTGGGCGTGGAAAAGCTGGACGTGAAGACCATTGTCAAGACGGCAGGCCCGGGGTACGTGCCGACTGCGCTGAGCATGGTGCTGTCTGCGGGCTGCGTCATTGGTGCAGTCCATGTGGACGAGCGGCGGAATGCTGCACTGGCCGCGGCGTGCACCCTTTCTGAGAGCGCACTCAAGACCTATCAGGACAAGGTGCTGGAGGCCATCGGCCCGGAAAAGGAGCAGGAGATCCGGGAGACTATTGCGCTGGAAAAGATGGCCAAGTGCCCCGAACCGGCAACCATCCAGCCTGCCAAGAACCTTGCCACGACCGATGTTTCCTACGACCAGCGGGTGAAGTGCTGGGAAAGCCTGACCAACACCTACTTCTGGACGACCAAGGCCATGATCGAAAAGGCCGTCAATGGGGTCAACAAACAGCTGCTCAGTGACTTCCGGGTGAGCGAGAATGATCTGTTTGACTATCTGGGCATCGACCACTGCGTCAACGGTGACCTGCTGGGCTGGGACACGGATTCGGGGCTTAACGTTGATATTTTCTATGCGTCCCGGCTGGACGAGGACGGGATGCCCTGTCTGACGCTGGAGTATCACACGCCTCCGAAGTGGCTGGGCGGCTATTGATATTTGACCCGGCGCGAAAAATTCAGCTTCCTTTATGGAGGTAATACTCCGATATTATAAACTTATATTTAAGAAAGAGGTAACAAAAATGGACGAAATGATGAACATGAACGAAACTACTATGGAGAACGAGACTTCTGTTGAGGTCGTTCCGGAGGAGAATGTTCAGATGATCGATAATGAGGAAACTTCGAGCAACGGCTCGGGCATTGGTCTCGCTGTTGGTGCTGTGGGTCTGGTTGCAGCCGTGGGATACGGACTGTACCGGAAGCACAAGGCCAAGAAGCAGAACAAGGACGAGGAGAAGCCGAAGACCAAGAAGAAGATTGTCTGGCAGAAGCCCTGGAAGATCGAGAATGTCGATTCTGCACAGGTGGACGTTCCTGACGAGGACGTTGAGGAAACTTCTGAAGAGAAGTAATGTTAGGTAAGGCGAGAGCCGTGGAGAAATCTGCGGCTCTTACTTTTTTGTTTTTGAAAGGATGACAACATGGCACAAGTAAACATGCCGAAGAGCAGCATCGGACAGCAGCCTGCCGCAGAGCCCCAGAAGAAGTTCCAGAAGGTCGTCAAGGGAAAAGTGACCCTCAAGGAGCAGAACGATATCCAGAAGATTGCCAACGAGTTCCTGGCCGAGGACCTCAAGACCGTGAAGAACCGCATTGTGGTGGACTATCTGCTGCCCATGCTGAAGAACGGCCTGTGGAGCATTTTTAACTCGGCGGTCAGCATTGCACTGTTCGGCGAGGACCGTTCCCGCGGCTCTTCGAGCAACTACTCCGGCTCCCGCACCCAGCGGAACAGCTACGACACCTACTATCAGGGTGGCTCCGGCAACCGGCAGGGAAATCCGAACCGGGCCGTAGGACGCAGCTTGCAGAACCTGGACTTTGAGTTCCGCGGGGATGCAGACGACACGCTTTCCCAGATGTACGATGCGATTCGCCAGTATGGTCAGGTCTCTGTGGGCGACCTGTGGGATCTGATGGGCGTTTCCAACGAGAGCACCGATTACAATTACGGCTGGTACAACCTTGACGGGGCGTTCATCAAGGGCATCCCGGGCGGATATCGCCTGATGCTGCCTCGCCCTGTACCGCTGCGCTGAACAATAAGAAAGGATTGATATTTATGAAGTTCCTGAAAAAGATCGACAAAACAGAAATCGTGGAAACGATGACCCGTGCTGCATCCAAGTGCGGCTATAAGCTGAAGAAGGCAAGCCCCACCATTATGATCGTTGGCGCTGCCATTGGTGGCGTGACCGCTACCGTGCTGGCCTGCAAGGCGACCATCAAGGCGCAGGATATTATGACCGAGCACTATGCTCAGGTTGAGAGCATCCACACGGCCAAGAAGCAGATCGAGGATGGCACGGTCCAGCTGAGCGAGGGCGAGACCTACACCGAGAAGGATTACAAGAGCGATATTACAACCACCTACGTCCAGACCGGCCTGAAGCTGGCAAAGGTGTATGTGCCTGCGGTCACCCTGGGTGCGGTATCTCTGGGCTGCATGTTCGGTTCCCACCACATCATGTCCAAGCGCAATGCGAGCCTGACCGCGGCTTATATTGCTCTGGACAAGGCCTTTGAGGAGTACAAGAGCCGTGTATCCGACCGCTTTGGCAGCCGTGTACAGGAAGAGCTGGAGCACAATATCAAGGCTGTGGAGCTCGAGAGCAAGCGCACCAACGAGCAGGGCGTGGAGGAGACCATCAAGGAGTACAAGGACATCGCCATGCAGCACACCAGCCCCTATACCTGCATCTTTGATGAGACGGTGGACACCTGGCAGGCTGACAACCAGCTGAACCGCAACTACCTTTTCCTGATGGAGCAGGCGGCAAACAAGCGGCTGCGCATCCAGGGGCACCTGTTCCTGAACGACGTTCTGAGCAGCATCGGAACGCACGGCGGTGTGACCATGAAGACCCCGGAAGGGCAGATCGTGGGCTGGATCTATGACCCGAACGACCCGACCCGACAGAACCACGTGGATTTCGGTGTGACGAACTATGTGGAGGGAGACGACGCGCTGAACAGCTTTATCAGTGGTGGAGAGCGGAGCGTGATGCTGCGCTTTAACTGCGACGGTCCCATCATCGACAAGATCTGAGACTGATATTTTGGAGGAATACGCTATGACCAGATTCGTTAAGAGACTGTCTTACCTGTTTGCTGCCATGGCCGGAGTCTGCTTCGTCTCTGGTCTGGCGGTTCTTTCTGAGTGAGGTGGAACGATGGAAACTTTGGAAAGCACTTTCCTGTTTCTGGACTATCTGACCGATACCAAACGCAAGCGCCACATGGTGGGAGGCATTCTGATGAGTGTCTCCCTTTTCTTTGGCGGACTGGCGTTTACCATGATGACGATCAAAGGAGACATCGACAATGAACAAGACCGTGCGTGATATTCTGCTCTTTGCAGCAGGCTTTGGGGCAGGTGCCCTTGTGATGCACACCGTTTTCGAGAAGAAATACGAGACCTATTACGGCAAAAAGTACGAGGCCGAGCGTGAGAATCTGCGGCAGAAGGAAGCCGATATGGACAAGACCATCGAAGAAAGGGCGACCCAGAAGAGCTTTGAACAGCTGGCCGGGAAGTACCGTACCGAATCTGACCCGGAAGATGTGGTGGCACATGAGGCCATCGAAGTCATCGAGCCGGATCAGTTCGGCGAGCTGGACGACTACGAGACTTCCTTTCTGACCTATTACGCGGACGGAAAGCTGGTGTTCGATACGGAGGATCAGCCCGTGGACGAAGATGATATTCCGAAGATCATCGGCAACGAGGCACTGGACCGCATTGGCGAGTTCGCACCGAGCGCTGTTCATGTCCGTAACCACAACTACCACAAGGACTACGAGATTCTCCGGGTTCGGGAGAACTGGCCCGGCAACCACGACGATGAGGAGGATGAATGAACTTTATGAGGGAGACGGAGCAGTATTATGACTGGCTCTACAAGATCGTCTGCGGCGAATGGGAACCCCGGAACCTCAGCTTTCACCGCTTACTGATGTATCTTTTTAACCGGGATTATATTCCGGCGTGCGAAATGGATGTCTGCCGGGCAACGGACGGCATCAACCTGCGGTACCGCTTTGCATCGGAGAATAATATTCCGTACGGGAAGATCGATGCGGTATTTCAGGGCGTACCCTGCTCTATGCTGGAGATGATGGTTGCGCTGGCGATTCGCATCGAGGAGCACATCATGGAAGACCGCAGCATGGGTAACCGTGTGGGGCAGTGGTTCTGGAGCATGGTTGTCAGCCTGGGCCTGGCTGCCATGGACGACACCCGTTTCAGCGAAGAGCGCGCGGAACCGATCCTGGCCCGGTTCATGGATCGGGACTATCAGCCGAACGGGGCTGGCGGTCTCTTTACGATTACCCGTACGTCCATCGACATGCGTACCATTGATATTTGGTACCAGTTGATGAGCTGGTTGAATGAGAATGAGTTTTGATGACGTATGAATCAAAAATCTGCATCCCTATGGAAGGATTCGTTGAGAAGATACTCGACGATTCCCATGTGATGCTGCGAATCACGGCGTGTCGAGACGAGAATAACATTGGTCGGCTGATTCTGGCTGACCCGAATTACTGGAGGAAAATTGACAATGGAACTGACTGATATTTTGATCGACCTGAGCAACAGCAAGGCTGCACTGGAGGTGGCCAATCACACCATCCGCCGCATGAAGGGCAAGTGCATCCGGAAGAACATTCTCATCGCTGGTCTGCTGTGGTTCGGCTTTGTTTCCTGCAAGATGGTGAACGAGGCGGAAAAGCAGCGCAAGGAAGCCGATGAGCGTGCCCGCGAGGCAGAGGCAGCGCTGGCCCAGATGACCCTCCAGAAAGAGAAAGACGTATAAAAACCTCGGAGAAAGGAGGAAGTCAGTTACAAATGATTGATTTCCTGATGATTGCAACGCGGACGGGAAAACGCGGGACAATCGAAATTTATCCCAAATTCATCATCAAGAAGTCGAAAGACCTGATGATCCGGGGTTCTGATTTTTACGCGGTCTGGATGGAAGAGCGGGGGCTTTGGAGCACGGACGAACAGGATGCGCTCCAGATGATCGACCGCGCACTGGATATTTACGCGGAGGAACATAAGCAGGTCTTCAATGACAGCTACCGTGTTCTGCACATGTGGGACGCGGAGAGCGGGATGATCGACAACTGGCACAAATACTGTCAGCGTCAGATGCGGGACAACTACCACACCCTTGACGATACATTGATATTTGCGAACACCCCGGTCAAGAAGGAAAGCTATGCGTCGAAGCGGCTGCCGTATCTTCTGGAGGAGGGGAACATCAGCGCCTACGACGAGCTGATGACTACCTTATATTCTCCCGAGGAGCGGAAGAAGATCGAATGGGCGGTTGGCGCGATCGTGAACGGCGATTCCCGCAAGATCCAGAAGTTCCTCGTGCTCTATGGTCCACCCGGCAGCGGTAAATCGACCGTGTTGAACATCGTCCAGAAACTTTTCGACGGGTACTGGTCGGTGTTCGACTCCAAGGTGCTGGGGTCATCGTCCAATGCGTTTGCGCTGGAGGCGTTCAAATCGAACCCGCTGATCGCGATCCAGCACGACGGTGACCTTTCCCGCATCGAGGACAACACCCGGCTGAACTCGCTGGTATCCCACGAGACCATGCTGGTGAACGAGAAGTTCCGCAGCCAGTATTCCAGCCAGTTCAAGTGCTTCATGTTTCTGGGCACCAACAAGCCCGTTAAGATCACGGATGCAAAATCGGGCCTGATCCGACGACTGATCGATGTGGAACCTACCGGCGAAAAGATCCCTGCAAAAAAGTACCGTGACCTTGTAGCGAAGGTGGACTTTGAGCTGGGAGGCATCGCATGGCACTGCAAGGAAGTATACGAGCAGAACAAACATCTCTACGATGATTATATTCCGACCCGTATGCTGGGTGCATCGAACGACTTTTACAACTTCATGCTGGATTCCTTTTATATTTTCAAGAAGGAGGACGGTGTATCCCTGAAGCGGGCCTGGGCGATGTACAACACCTACAATGACGAGGCAAAGGTAGCGTACCCATACTCGCGCCGTGCATTCCGGGAAGAGCTGATGAACTACTTCGAGGAGTACAAGGAACGCGCGGAGACCGTGAATGGCGAGCGGGTGCGGAGCTACTACAGCGGCTTCAAAGCGGAGAAATTCAAAGAGTTCCTTGACGAACCTGTGAAGGCAGAAGAACCCACTGCCGAGCCGGAAACGTCATGGATCGAGTTCAAGGAGCAACATTCTCTCTTCAATGATATTTGCAAGGATTGCCCTGCACAGTATGCGACAGACGATGGCATTCCGATGCGAAAATGGGAGAATGTCAAGTCAAAATTGGCCGAACTGGATACTTCGAGACTGCACTACGTGAAAGTTCCGGAGAATCACATTGTCATCGACTTTGATATTCCCGGGCCGGATGGAAAAAAGAGCTTCGAGCGCAACCTGGAAGCTGCCTCCAAATGGCCCCAGACCTATGCGGAGCTGAGCAAATCTGGTGCGGGCATCCACCTGCATTATATTTACACCGGCGATGCAACGAAGCTGAGCAGGATCTACGACGAGAACATCGAGGTCAAGGTGTTCACGGGGAAGTCCTCTCTGCGGAGAAAACTGTCGAAATGCAATGATATTCCGGTTGCGACCATCAGCAGCGGCCTGCCACTGAAGGGAGAAACGAAAATGGTTGATACAAAGCAGATCCAGGATGAGCGGCACCTGCGTATCCTCATCAAGAAAGCCCTTGCCAAGGAGATCAGCCCCTATACGAAGCCCAGCATTGACTTTATTGCACACATCATGGACGAAGCCTACGAGGGCAATGTCGTTTACAACGTGGACGACATGCGGAATGCGATCCTGGGCTTTGCCGCCAGCAGCACGAACCAGGCGGACACCTGCCTGAAGATTGTGGCGAAGATGCACTTCAAGTCGAAGGATGATATTCAGCGGGAGGCCCCTGCGGGGGAGGAAACGCCATTGATATTTTTCGACGTGGAGGTGTTCCCGAATCTGCTGCTCGTGAACTGGAAGTTTGCCAAGCAGGAGCCTGTACACCGCATGGTGAATCCTACGCCGGAGGAGATCGAGACCCTGACAAAGTATCGGCTGGTCGGCTTCAACAACCGCAAGTACGACAACCATATCCTCTGGGCCCGCATGATCGGGATGTCGGTGGAGCAGATCTATGCGCTGTCCAACCGAATCATCAACGAGCACACGGGCTTCTTTGGAGAGGCGTACAACCTGTCCTACACGGATATTTTCGACTTCTCGTCGAAAAAACAGAGCCTGAAGAAGTTTGAAATCGAGCTGGGCATCCACCATCAGGAGCTGGGGCTTCCGTGGGATCAGCCGGTGCCGAAGAGCCTGTGGGACAAGGTGGCCGAGTATTGCGACAACGATGTGATCGCGACCGAGACCCTGTTCTACTCGAAAAAGCGTCAGGCAGACTTTGTGGCGCGTGAGATCCTGGCAGACCTTGCCGGGATGACGGTGAACGACACGACAAACTCGCTGACAACACGTATTATTTTCGGCAAGGAAAAGCACCCCCGGCTGGTCTACACCGACCTTGCTACGGGAAAATCCGATGCGATCGTGGAAGTCGAGCCTGATATTTTGACCGACCGCAACATCATCAATGCCTTCCCCGGTTACGAGTGGGCCAAGGGCGAGGACGGCAAGTACCACAACATGTTCCGGGGCACGGACCTGGGCATGGGTGGTTATGTCTACGCTGAGCCCGGGATGTACACGAACGTAGCCCTGCTGGACGTTGCGTCGCTGCATCCGCATTCGGCTGTTGCCATGAACTACTTTGGTGAGTACACCAAGCATTTCAACGACCTGATGGATGTACGAATCTACGTCAAGCACGGCGAGTACGAGAAGGCAAAGGAGCTCTTTGGCGGCAAACTGGCAAAGTACCTCGATGATCCGCAGCAGGCAAAGGCTTTGGCGCAGGCGTTGAAGATCGCCATCAACTCGGTTTACGGGTTGACCAGTGCAAGCTTCGACAACCCGTTCCGCAACCCCAAGAACGTCAACAACATTGTGGCGCTTCGAGGGGCTTTATTTATGCGCACTTTGCAGGATGAAGTGCAGCAGCGCGGCTTTAAGGTCGCGCATATCAAAACGGATTCGATCAAGATCCCCGATGCGACCCCGGAAATCATTGCATACTGCATGGATTTTGCAAAAAAGTACGGCTACACGTTCGAGCATGAGGCGACCTACGAGCGGATGTGCCTGGTAAACAATGCTGTTTATATTGCGAAATACATGACTGCGGACCGCTGTGAGGCGCTTTACGGCTATATCCCGGGCGACTGCAAGGACGAAGGCGGCGAATGGACGGCGACGGGCACACAGTTCCAGGTGCCGTATGTGTTCAAGACCCTGTTCTCCAAGGAGAAGATCGAGTTCACCGACCTCTGCGAGACAAAGACCGTTTCCAAGGGTGCTATCTATCTCGACAAGAACGAGGATCTGCCTGAAGGCGAACACAATTATATTTTTGTGGGACGCGTGGGACAGTTCTGCCCGATCATACCGGGAAAGGGCGGCGCTCTGCTGCTGCGGGAAGCGGGCCTGACGGATACCGGCGAACGGAAGTATGCTTCTGTGACAGGAGCAAAGGATTACCGTTGGCTGGAAAGCGAGGCGGTCTATCAGCTCCAGATGCAGGAGGATATCGACAAAAGATATTTCAACCGGGAAGTCGATGAGGCAGTTGAGGAGATCTCCAAGTACGGCGACTTCAACTGGTTCGTTGGCGACGACGGCGTTGCGCCCTGGACAGCGCCGGATCTTCCCTGGAGCGATGCGCAGGAAGAAGCAGCAAGAAATTTTGACGTGAGGTGATATTTTATGACGAACAAACTGTACGATTCCAAAGGACAGCTGATTGGCTATATCAGAACCGTTGAGAAGGATTCGCACGACGACCTGATGAAGGTGATTCTTTCCACTGGTCACGAACTCGTATTTGGCCCGTGTGATCTGACCTCTGATCGAGACGGCAATTGGCGTATCCGTTCTGGCGCGCTCTATCCTCGGTGTGAGGGTAAGAAGACGGCTTCTGCTATGAGCACAGCAGTCATCAAAGACGTTATCTTTGCTCCTCCGGCCACGATCGTTTACTGGTCGGATGGTTCCAAGACCGTTGTGAAGTGCAGCGAGAAGGATGTTTTCGACCCGGAGAAGGGGCTGGCCATGGCGATCGCAAAGCGTTGCGGCGGCAACAAGGGCAGCTATTACAAGGAGATCCAGAATTGGGTCGAGAAGAGCGGGAAGAAGTATCCCGGGAAGCCTGCTGGCGGCAAAGCTGTAGATCTGGATGTGCTGAAAAAGTACAGTTCTGAGGCAAATAAGAATTTTGAGAAGTTCCTCAGCGCGGCCATGAGCAACAATCAGTCTGGTACACTTCTCCACCTGACAGCACTCGTGGCAGATCTGAAAATTCTGGAAAATGAATTCAACAAGTAAAAAGGAGACTGATATTTATGTACACCAAGCGCCAGAAAGTCAATATCGACGATACCCGTTTCATCTTTACCACCAACTTCAGCGGTGATCCCAGCCGTGATCGCTTTGGCTCGGACAAGCGCCGCGTCAACGTGGTGATCCCGACCATGGAGCTGGTGAATCACCTCATGGATCTCGGTGTGAAGGTTCGTCAGACCAATCCGAATCCTGAGCGTACCTACGACGAGCCGTTCGTTCCGACCTACTTCGTGCCGGTGACTATCAACATGGATTCCAAGTGGCCCCCGCATATCTACTGGGTCACCACTTCCGGCAAGCGCCTGCTCTGCAACACGGACACGATCGGCCAGCTGGACTTTATCCGGGTCAAGAACGTCTGTCTCCAGGCAAACCTTGTCGAGAAGCGGAACGCACCCGGCGAGTACGGCCTGTATGCGGATGTGATGTATGTTGAGCAGGATGCGGATGCTGATCCGTATGCAGAGCGCTACGCCCGGTTTGCAGCTCCTGAAGCAGACATGGCAGAGCCGAGCGACCACACCGAAATTCCGTTCTGAGGTGAAGCGTATGAAGAAACTGTTTATCAGCGCACCGATGAAAGGCCGCACTGAAGCACAGATCCGGGCAACCATGGAGCAGATGCACCATATTGCTGAGGCTGTGTTTTGCGAGGAGCTGGAGGTGATCCAGACTTATATTTCTGATGATCCTCCGGCTGACGCGAATAAGGCAGTCTGGTACCTTGGTGAGAGCATCAAGAAGATGGCGGATGCAGACTACTTTATCGGGATCTACGATGAGGAGAAGGCGTTCCGTGGCTGTGCGATCGAAAACCTGGTTGCCCGTTCGTACAATATCCCGAGCTACGTGATCAACTTTGGTTTCGTAGCCCCTGATGTTACGGAGGCTCGTGCAAAAGCCAACCGGAAGTACAACAGCTATTATTGATCATTGATATTTTTCGAGTGCCGGGGTCAGTCCCTGGTCGAATGCCCAGTCGGTGAGTGCCCACGTCGCAAATGGCGGCTCTAAGGAAACAGCTCGATTTATATTTTTGATGTGCAATTTGGGAGGTTGACAGTATGAAAGTTCTGAGGGTTCGCCCAAAGCATTACCCTGAAGTGATCGACATTGACTGCTCTCTGGAATCGCTCCAGAAAGAGGTGGAAGGCCCGATTCAGGCTATTTACCCGTGGGACGATGAGGTGGCATTGATTTGCAACGAAGAAGGAAAGCTGCATGATGATTGCATGGAGAAACTCAACCGGACGCTCGACGGCCCTTATGGTATTCCCATTGATATTATCGTTGGAACATTCCTGATTGTAGGCCTCACGGAGGATGATTTCGGTGAGCTTTTGCCGGAGTTCGTCGAGAAGTACGAGAAGATGTTCCATCAGCCAAGAAAGTTTGTCACCTACACGGATAGCGACGGCAAAGCGCATCTCGACGTTGATTATTGTACACCTGAAGAATAAGCACATGAGAGTCCTGGAGAAATCTGGGGCTCTTTTATTTGAGTCATTAGCATGGGCTGTACGGTGGGTTCGATTCCCGCATGACTCACAACCGGGCCAGAGAGCCTGATATTTGAACAACAGAAGGAGTAAGGATTATGAGCAGAGAAAAAGTAAAAGAGATTGTCGATTACATGGTTTCGGAGGGTACACAGAACACCAACTACGGCTGCTGGGCCTTTGATATTCCTGAACTGTGCGACAAGTTTGGCCTTCCGCTGGAATGGTTCTATGAGCACAACGATGATATTTGCCGAGAACTCGGCGAGCGTGATGAGGTTGCTGATTACGAGCAGAACTACGACTGGAACAACCATCCGCTGAATTACGACCTGGTTTACTGCACGGACTTCTGCCATTTTGAGGAGGCGTGATATTTATGGGCGGGCTTCGCAGAGTAGATAAGGCTTGCAAAAAATGCGGTGCTATGATGTATCAGGTTCCGTCAAAAAGATTGTACTGCGATAAATGTCGAGACACCGTACCGCGTAACATGTCAAAGACGGAAGAAAAGCCTAAAAAGCTCACACTGTCAGAAATCATGCGCGAAGCAGACAAGGAGGGCTTGCAATATGCGTCCTACTGCAAAAAGCACGGACTTTACTAAGAAAAAAGAGCTCTGGAAGGTGTTCAGGAAGCACCGGAAAGAGCTCTTTGCTTATACCGTCAGAGGGGAGGGCGAAGATGAGGAAGAGGCGACGATCTCGCTTCTGGCCTACGAGAATCACTGCAAGAAAAGTGACATTTATGTGACGTTGGAAATGAGGTGAGCGACCTGATGGCAGGTGTAACGCTCTACGACTATCAATTGGATGCGATCAACCGTATGAAAATCGGCTGCATCTTATGCGGAGGCGTAGGAAGCGGAAAATCGAGAACGAGTTTGGCGTTCTATTACAAACTTTACGATGGGGAGGCGAACACGGAGAATTATGTACGCATGACAGAGCCCCCGGATCTTTACATCATCACGACTGCCCGGAAACGGGACACCGGAGAGTGGGATGAAGAACTGGCCCATTTCTATATGTCTACAGATCCAGAGCATGATATTTACGAGCACAAGGTCGTGGTGGATTCCTGGAACAATATCGGAAAGTACGTTGGCGTAAAGAATGCGTTCTTTATATTTGACGAACAGCGAGTCGTTGGAAAAGGCGCATGGGTGAAATCTTTCTACAAAATTACGCAAAATAACGAGTGGATTCTGCTCAGCGCCACCCCCGGGGACTGCTGGACGGATTATATCCCGGTGTTCATCGCCAATGGGTTCTATCGAAACAGAACGGACTTCAACAACCAGCATGTGGTATACAGCCAATTCTGCACGAAGTACCCGAAGATCGACCGGTATCTGAATACCCAGCGCTTGGTACGGTTGCGGGAACGGATTCTTGTTGACATGGACTTCGAGCGGCCGACGGTCTCGCACCATGAGAATATTTTCGTGGAGTACGACAAGGTGAAGTATCTGTCGATCTGCAAGAACCGGTGGAACCTCTGGGAGAACAAGCCAATCGAGACCGCCAGCGAGTTCTGCTATCTGCTGCGGAAGTTGGTGAACGCTGATGCAAGCCGACAAGAAAAAGTGCTGGATATTTGTAAAGGCAGACCTAGGGTCATCATCTTCTATAATTTCGATTATGAGCTCGATATTCTGATGGGTCTGGACTACGGCAAGAACACCGAAGTTGCACAATGGAACGGGCACAAGCATCAGCCACTTCCTGAAGGTGACAGGTGGGTATATCTGGTGCAGTACAATGCCGGCGCTGAAGGCTGGAACTGCATCAAGACGGACACCATTATATTTTACAGCCAGAACTACTCATATAAGATCATGGAGCAGGCCTCGGGGCGTATCGACCGACTGAATACACCGTACAAGGATCTCTGGTATTACCATCTGAAGAGTAGGAGCGGTATTGATCTTGCGATTTCGAGAGCCCTGAACTCGAAGAAAGCGTTTAATGAGAGGAAATTTTATGGAGAGTAATGATATTCGAGAACTGTTTTCCAAGGAAATCGTAGAAAAAGCCAACAAAGAAATGATTGATTACGCAGTTTCTGATGAGTTGGCGCTCAAAATGATGCTTCGCGCCACCAAGGATGCTGCTTTTCAGAATTTCCTTGGAAATTATGTTATTGGTGCGATTGGTAAAATTATTGAAAAGTTGGAGGCGGAAAACGGATGACACTGTTTCATGGAATTTACAAGTGCCGCTTGTGTGGAGAATGTTTTGAATCCGTCGCAACCGGATCCAAAGACACCGCATTAAAGTCCGTTGCCGGGGCTGCTTATGATGGTAAATGGTACCCTGAGGGTGGTGGAATTGGCGTATACATACACGATTTTCACTCCTGTAAAGATGGAAGTTTTGGCATAGCTGATTTTCAAGGATACAAAAAGGAGGAAGACAAATGATCAAAGACTCTGGAGACCGCACCGAATTTGAAACCGGTGCCAAGCGCGATATGCATGCAGGAAAAGGGCGGATGGACCTTCTGCCTTGGTACGGCATCATGGAGGTCAGTAAGCACTGTGAGGAAGGTGCCTTGAAGTACGGTGAGCACAACGTAGACAAGGGTATTCCGCTGCATTCGCTGCTAGACAGCGCTTCTCGGCACCTTGCAAAGTACATGGTCGGAATGGACGACGAGGACCACCTGCGCGCGGCCTGCTGGAATCTGTTGTGGGCGCTGAACCAGCGGGAGACGCACCCAGAGTTGGATGATAGGTTCTCCGTTAAGCAGGAGAAGACCCGGAAAAAACGTCCCTGGATATCTGTCGAGTGCACCAATTGCATGAAGCGCTATCCGATTGCTCCTGAGGTATGGTCATATAATGCAGACGGAGTTTCTATCGATAACAAAATTTTGAGATGCCCATTTTGTAAAGCAAATGAGGTGCACAGATATATCGGCGACCTTGACGGATATGCAGATCCTGACGAAGCACTCGTTGCCGTTAAATGCGGTGGCTGTAATGCTCATTTTGGGATTCCTACATCTAACTGGAACAGTATGAAGGAGTGCACAATCCATAACGGTGAGGTTCTGGCACGTTGCCCTCGCTGCGGAAAGGACACTTTTATTTCGGAGGTGAAACCTGATGAATAACTGGATGCGCGAAGTGGACTATGCAACCTACTGCCCGAAGTGCAAGAACTTCAAGGTGCTGGAGACGGACGAGCCTTGCAATGAGTGCCTGACGGAGTGTGCACGGGAGGGAATGGTCAAGCCTCTGAAGTTTGAGGAGAAGACGCGAAAATAACAGGCTCCTTTATGAGGTAAACTCATATTTGAAAGGAGATACTTATTATGAAAAAAGCGTGGAAAATTGGTATTAGCACTATTGCTGGTATTGTCGGGGCGTGTGTGTTGATTCGTATTCACAATGCAGAGGTTTGCAAAGTATATTGCGAACGCTATGGAAAAGGATATGATGAAGGATATGCACTTGGACTTTATCAAGGGAAGTTGATGGGTGCCAATGACCTGTATATGAATGCTCATAATGGGAGCGAATATTTCAATAATTATATGATTGAAGCTAGGAAAGAATTTGTTGAGACAAATACAAAACTCAATAAATAAGAGAACTGGGCCGTGGAGAAATCTGCGGCTCTTTATTTTTATCATTGAAGGAGATGCTTGTATGCAACGTATGAACATCAAATGTTGCCATTGTGGGAACTATACCCCATTTATCACAGAGGAGAACATTGAAGTTATTCCTCAAGTTAATCTCACAAGAACCGATATGGATATTTTGGGCGATATCGCCGAGGAATTGGCGGAATGCGGTTGCTTTCTTGCGTATGATTTCTTACGCCGGGTTCAGAGCGAAGTAACCAAAATTGTAGAGTATCAGGAGGAACGGTGAACGCTAAATGATATTTGCTGAAGAGGATTTGAACTCTTTGAATGCTATTGCCGGATTATTGGCTTCATTCGGGTGTGATAGTCAGGCTGGCTGTGTGCTTTATATTCAGCATAAAATCGCAAAGACCATGGAGGCTGACGAAAGGAAATGCAGAAATGAGAAACATGTCTAAGAAAACCTGGAAACTCCGGGTTTGGAATCACATGACCGAGATGCAGAAGTTGGATATTCTGCTGAAGCATGCTAAGGTTCCGCATACTTATGAACGTCGCTGGCCAGAGATGGACAGAACGGACTGTCAGGAATATCTCCCGGGCGGACGACACGATGGTGGTGAGCAAATCACTGCATATGATGCTGCTGGAAATCGTATCTGGGATGGCATTTGGGGTTGGGGTTCCTATGGCTTTGAGCAGGGGCTTATCGAGGTGATGGGTAGGCAGGCACTTGGCCTTGATGATGTTGAGGGCTGGCTCACGGCTCGTCAGGTTACAAAGATGTGGAGGTGTAGAAATGCTGCGAAAAATCGTTGATTTCGCCAAAAAGATACTCTGGACAGAACCGATGGTTTCGACAGTCAACACGCTGAAAGATGCCATGCGGGATCTTGAGGTGGCCCGGAACCACTTTGAGAACTGCGATCCGGAGTTTATCACGGCTGCTATCTTCGAGCTGAACGCTGCGGAGAGCCGTCTGGATGCTGCGAGGAGGTGTGCGGTATGACAACTTTCTACTGCCCTACATATTTCTGCAATTTCTGTGAGCGAGAGTTTGAAGTGGGTAATCGCTATCATAATGAAGAGGAAACATTTAATAAAGCAAAAGAATTGATGTACCACAAAGCTGTTCACATCTGTGATAATGGAAATATTGGTGTCGGTGTTTTTACAGGATTTGAAAGGGTGGATATCGGTGACTAATAATACTTGGGAAAAAATCGGCCATATGCTGGGTCATATTCTGGCGGCAACGCTGGTTATTTGCGCATGGCTGATCATTATTGTGTTCACGCTGAAGGTGATCTGGTTCATTTTGTTCCGGATTCTGCTGTGAGGTACGATATGATTGACTATGAAGAAGTTGTTGAGGCCATATGGAGGTACGACTGTCCTCGAATTGACATTGATGAGGATGTTACGACCCTTTATGCGGATGGCAAAGCCTTTGCGCAAGTTATTCACAGGGCCGACGGGTCACGCGAGGACTTGTATTTTGAGGATTACGAGCTTCAAAAAGATATCCTGATCAAGCCGAACGCTACATTGCGTGATGTGGTCGAGCTTTGCATGAATGGTGACATTAGCTACGCAGATGCCCGTGAATGGTGCATGGAGAATGATATTTCACTTGGGCAATTCGACAGGTGGCTTTATGGCGCGCTGAGAAAGTCTGATACCCCTGTCCGGGTGGAACCGAAAGAACCGTGGCCATATCGAGTGGTGGCGGGCATAAACCGGGTGCTGGAGATTCTGCTTAACTCGATTTTGGAGGATTTTATATGAGATGTTGTCCGGTATGTTACGCAAAGGCAAAGCCTATTGTGTCTGATACGATAATGACTGACGCGAAACTTGAAATTAAATACGTGACAGTATGTCCACGATGCGGTTTCGGGTGCCATAAAGAAGGCAGTGTTATATTGCAATACGATGAAGCGAAAATGATTCCGGTGGTGGATGACCGTGGCTTACAGAGTCTTATTAGAAAGTGGGATTCAATTTTACGAGATCCTGAAGCAGAAAGGATAGCCAATATATGAAACACACCTTTATATTTTCCTGCACAGACAATGGCGGTGGGCATCAGACCTTTGAGGTCAGAGCAACCGACAAACAGGAGGCCATCCGTAAAGGCATGAAGACCGCGAAGAAGTTCGCTTGCGGAGATATCTGCGGCGACTGGGAGTGTAAATTAAAGCGAGAGGATAGTTTATGAACGAAGACTTTGGAGCGATTACCATTCTTGCTCCAAAATGCCAGAAGTGTCCCAAAGTGAAATCCTGCGACCATAAACAAATGGCTCATCTCGGATACATAGTTCAACAAAGGGGCAACGGAAAGAGCCTCAGTCAGCTCGAAATAGTGGATTCACTGATGAAAAGGAGATTTAATTATGAAAATCGTTGAACCTAAGTACGAAATCCTCACTGATATTTCTGAGGGAGGCATTAAGGAGCTCCAGCAGATCGAGCGGGTGGCCCGGGTCTGCTACAAGAGCGAAGACAAGATCACGCCGGATGGTGAGTCGGCAAAGAAACTGGTGGGCTTTCTGGTGAAGCAGGGGCATGAGGCTATGCTGGAGCATTCGCAGCTGTCCGTGCTGTTCACCTGTGACCGGGCCATTGCCAACGAGCTGGTGCGGCATCGCATTGCGAGCTTTGCGCAGGAGAGCACCCGGTACTGCAACTACTCGAAGGAGAAGTTTGGCGGGGAGCTGACGTTTATCTGGCCTTCTTATATTCGTGGCGAGCAGTATTGTGAACTGAACGATAGCGAGGTTACGATCAAGAGTTCGTTCCTTGAAGCCATGACTTATGCCGAAAAGGACTACAAGCTTATGATCGCTAACGGTATGCGCCCCGAACAGGCCCGTTGTGTGCTGCCGCTGTGCCTGAAGACTGAGATCGTGGTGACGGCCAACTACCGTGAGTGGCGCAACATCTTCAAGCTGCGTACTCCTGTGGCGGCCCATCCTCAGATGCGGGAGCTCATGTGCCCGTTGTTGATGGAACTTCAGAAGAAGATCCCGGTGGTGTTCGATGATATTTACACGTACTGGCCTGCGGACGACCAGACACGGAAAGGAAGTATGGTGAAGTAAGCATGAAAGGAATTGATAAGAAATATATTGACGCGCTACAACAGTTTGGCTTTCATTTATACACGACTGAAACCGGGTATAAACTGTGCTATAACCCGATAGGTGGAACATTCTCTGCAGATTTTAATGACGAGAATTTTGTAGAGAACCTAATCAACTTTGCAGAGACATTTGATCCGAGTGCCTATGCCTCGGTTGAAATCGATGGCCCATGCTCAATCAAAGAGCTTGCCGAGACAGTTAAAAATATGGAAAAAATTCAGCTTCTCCTCCTGAAAGTAGCTCTTGCATTTGTAAAGATCGATAAAGAAAGCATGGTGAACGAGAATGCAGCAAAGAACGTATGATTTTCTCGCTAAGTTGAAGGTTCCCATGCTGACCTTCGGCGGAGAGCTGATGGGCGAGGCTGTGGAGATGGTCGTCGATGACTTGAACTCGCACCGATTTATGTCCATGAGAGATATCGAGGCATCATTGGCAGATAAGTTCAATTGCAGCCCTGGTGTTGCGGATCGCCGGATGCGGTATGCATTGGATATGGCGGAATATCGCTCTGGTGGGGTTAATGCTGAGCTGGAGAATTTGAAGAGTACGTACGATATTAAGGTGCTGTCGCTGAAGAAATTCTTGTATGCGGCTGGGAGAAGTTTGATGACGGAGGTGAGTGTGGGTAATGACCGCGGGTGAATTTAATGAACTGGCCAAGCAGGGGAGAGTATGGGCTAAGATCGTGGCTAATTTTAGTGGTGAATACGGGCTGGTTGAGAAAATTTCCGGTTTGACGAACCAGTTTGTTAGGTTTCGGTTCAAGGGTAAGAAGTGCGATACGATCATCTCACCGGAGAATGTGATGTTTGAGATTGAGGATTAAGGTATGAAACTGGATAAAAATGTTATTTGGGTGAGGCCACCCTGATTTACTTGACTATGGGCAGAGCACATGATATCCTAAATACATGACGAATAGGAGGTGCTTTTATGGCACGGACGGTAAAATGCCCCAGCTGTGGTGCGGATCTTACGGTGAAGGATGACAACCGAGATTTCATGTTCTGTGAGTTCTGCGGGACGAAGGTTCGGCTCGATGACTATCAGGAGACGCATCGGTTTGTGGATGAAGCACGGATCCAAGAGTCCAAGGATGCGAAAGAACTTGAGCTTAAGAAGATGGAGCAGGAGAGATGGCGAACCGAAGACGCTAACAAAACTGCTGCTACTTATTTCAAGTGGCTTGGAATCGTCATTGTGATTTTGGTCATAGCGTATATAATTTGCATGGGCTTAGGTATCGCTTGATGCCCATTTCTGCCCATTTTATTTTTCGCAGTTTTTGGGATTTTTCGAGAAAACGTCAAAAAGTGCCATTTTTGTGGCCAAAAACCCACTTTGTGGCCAAAAATTTATATAAAAATGGCCACAAAATTTAACGTAAATACGTTAAAAATATGCCATTTGGCCAAAAACCCACTTTTTTCTTTAACTTACTTAAAAAAATGAAAAAATATATATAGTAATAGAGGATAAAAAACGGGTTTTTGGCCACAGCGAGTTTTTACCCATTTCCACCTTGCAAAAGAGCGCCAAATAGTGTATTCTTAAAGCACCGTGTACGAACGTAGCACTCCTAACATATATGAGGTGAAAAGTTATGGATAAGTACGGTATTGAACATTGGATTACAACTGACCAATATGGAAACGAAGTTGAATGCTTTGCGAATAAATTTGCAGAGGTTCATACGAAACGTCCGATTTGTGTTTGTGGTGAGCCGATGGTGGAAACTCGTGAGCTCGAATGGGACTGCCCTAAATGCGGGGCGCACCTCGAAGCGGAAGATGTTTCCAGAAGTATCAATCCGGATGATTATATGACCTGTAACCTTGAGCCTGATGAAGACTACGGAGAGTACAAATATATGGAAGATGACGATGGTAGTCGAGCTTTCCTTGCTGGTGCACCGGGATACGAGATTGATTTCTTTCACCTAATTTAATATAGCCACGGCATTGCCTCTGCACGAAAAATGCAGGGGCTTTTTCTTTTGCTCTGAAAATTCCTAAAAATTCACATTTTTTTCTAAAAACTCACGCGAGAAAAACATCCCCTTTTATGGGGGGAATAGAATGCGTCTCAGGATGCACTATTCCTCTTATTTTGGAGGTTGTATCATGCTCGAAAACAAATTCAAGACAGGATTGATAAGGGAGCTGAAAGAACGCTTTCCCGGCTGCATGGTTGTCCATCTTGACCCAAACGAGATTCAGGGAATCCCCGATCTCTTGGTTCTTTACGGCACAACATGGGGTGCATTGGAGGGCAAGAAGTCAGCGAGTGCATCTCATCGTCCAAATCAGGACTATTACGTTCAGCAGATGGACGAGATGAGTTTTGCGGCCTTTATCTATCCCGAAAACAAGGAGGAAGTTCTTAATGAACTGGCGAGATCATTCGAGGCTCACGGGGAAACATGCCCTCCTCGGAGCAAGTAACTACCATTGGTTGAACTATGACGCAGATAGATTGACCAATGCAGTTCTTAATTACCAGGCGAAGGAACGGGGAACACGGCTGCACGCATTTGCAGCAGAGTGCATTGATCTGAAGCAAAAACTGCCGAAGAACAAGAAAACCCTTAATACCTACGTGAACGATGCCATTGGTTTCCGCATGGATACCGAGCAGGTGCTGTATTACAGCGACAACTGCTATGGAACTGCGGATGCCATTTCGTTCAACGATGGGTTCCTTCGCATTCACGACTTAAAAACCGGAGCTGTTCCTGCACACATGGAGCAGCTCTATATTTATGCCGCTCTGTTCTGTCTGGAGTACGGATACCACCCGAAAGATATTCGGATGGAGCTCCGTATCTACCAGAACGATGAAGTTTGGGTCGAGAACCCCACTGAAGAGGAAATCAGCCCCGTCATCGCTAAAATCAAAGAGTTCGACCCGATCATCACTGATATTTTGTTAGGAGTGGCAGCATGAATCCGATTGAAAAAGACCTCCGTTCTTATTTTGGCATCACTTCCGAAAGCAATATCCTGGAGCACTATGGTACCAAGCGACATTCTGGTCGTTATCCTTGGGGCTCCGGCGATAACCCGTATCAGCATTCCGGCGATTTCCTGTCTCGTGTAGAGGAGCTTAAAAAGAAGGGCCTCTCGGAGAAGGAAATCCTGGAGACCATCAACGACTCTCTCCCTGACGAGTATAAGATGGGCTTGACCGAGTTCCGCACTGCACGTCAGAAAGCAGGCCATGACCGTAAGGCATTGGAGTACGATCAGATTCGTGCGCTGAAGGATGACGGTCTTGGTTGGAAGGAAATTGGTGACAAGCTCGGCATGAGCGAGTCCAGTGTGAGGTCCAAGTATAACAATGCGATTGGCGAAAAAGCCAGCCAGGCTGAGAAGATTGCCGCGACTCTGAAAGAAGAGGTCGATAAGAAGGGCATGATTGATATTTCTGAGGGCGCAAATCAGGTCCTCGGAGTGTCGGAAAGTAAGATGGACGAGGCTGCTTATATTCTGGAAGCAGAATATGGCTACCAGCGCTATGGCGTTGGTATCAGACAGCCGACCAATGTCCGTCAGCAGACGAACATCACGGTTCTCGCAAAGCCGGAGTTCGACCAGAAGTATGCTTATCAGCATCAGGATCAGATCGATTCTCTGGGCGATTACCACTCCGATGATGGCGGCGAGACCTTCACGAAGCTTCAGCGCCCCTCTAGTCTGGATTCCAGTCGAGTTGCAATTCGTTATGGCGATGAAGGCGGTCTGGACAAAGACGGTGTTATGGAGATTCGCCGTGGTGTGCCCGACCTTGACCTCGGCAAGAGCCATTATGCGCAGGTTCGTATCCTCGTTGACGGTGACCATTATCTGAAGGGCATGGCTGTCTATTCTGATGATCTGCCGGATGGTGTGGACGTTATGTTCAACACCAATAAGCCTTCTGGCACGCCCAAAATGAAGGTCCTCAAGGAAGCAAAAGCGGATCCTGATAACCCGTTTGGCGCAGCTATCAAGGCCAACGGACAGAGCATGTATATCGGCGAAGATGGCAAAGAGCACCTCTCGCCGATCAACAAGCTGAAAGAAGAGGGCGACTGGGATACGATGTCCCGGAATGTCTCTTCTCAGTTCCTTTCCAAGCAGCCCAAGAAGCTGATCGAGAACCAGCTTAACCTTACTGTCGCGGATTACAAAGCCCAATATGATGAAATCATGCGGTACGATAATCCTACGGTTAAAAAGAAGTTGCTCAACGATTTTGCTGATACGGTTGAGGGAACGTCCATGACCCTGAAGGCATCTGCTTTCCCGGGTCAGTCCACGAAGGTTATCCTGCCGATCAATAAGATCAAGGAGACAGAGGCGTATTGCCCCACCTATGAGAACGGCACTCGGCTTGCACTGATCCGTTATCCTCATGCAGGTACCTTTGAGATTCCCATTGTGACTGTCAACAACAAGAATGTCAGCGGTAAGCGGAATCTCGGTGCAATTCAGGATGCAATCGGCATCAATGCAAAGGTTGCAGAGCGCCTGTCTGGTGCTGACTTCGATGGCGACACGGTTATGGCAATCCCTGTTACTGACAAAGTCAACATTAAGTCTACTCGTGCGCTGAAAGCATTGGAAGGATTCGATCCCAAGACCGCTTATGCAGTTCCTGAAGGCAATCCGAACAATGTCAGGCTGATGAAGAAAGAGGAGAAGCAGCGCGAAATGGGCGTGATCTCCAACCTCATCACTGATATGACATTGCGAGGTGCTGATGAGGACGAGCTTGCACGTGCGGTTAAGCACTCCATGGTCGTTATCGATGCGGAAAAGCATAAGCTGGACTATAAGCGCTCCGAGCGAGAGAATGGTATCCCCGAGCTGAAGCAGAAGTGGCAGATTCGTGTGGACGAGGAAGGCGCTACGCATTATGGTGGCGCATCCACGCTCCTGTCTCGCCGTAAGCAGACGGTTCGTGTACCCGAGCGTCGTGGCAGTGTTCGAGTTGATAAGGAAACTGGCGAATACATCTACAAAGAAAGTGGACGTACCTTTACTGACCCCAAGACGGGTAAGGAACGCAAGGCTGAAGATACAGTCAGTCTGATCTCCGAAACGAAGGATGCGCGCACGCTGTCTTCTGGCACCATCCAAGAGAACCTGTACGCGGACTTCTCCAACAAGCTGAAGGCCATGGCTAACCAGGCGCGCAAAGAGGCGGTCAACATGAAGGGCATCCAGCGTAACCCTGAAGCGGCCAAGACCTATGCACCTGAGGTTGCCTCCCTGAAAGAGAAGTATAACAATATGGTCGCTAACAAGCCTAAGGAGCGCAAAGCGATGCTGATTGCGAACGCCAATATTAAGGCGAAGATTCAGGAACAGGGCTTGGATCCTACGATTGACAAGAAAGAAATCAAGAAAATCTCTTCTGTTGAGATGCAGCGTGCTCGCGACTCTGTTGGCGCAAGCGGACGCAAGTCCAAGGTCACCTTCACGGACAGAGAATGGGAAGCTGTTCAGGCTGGCGCAATTTCCGACAATATGTTGACGAAATTCCTTAATTCGTCTGATTCTGATGAAATTGTAAAACGTGCAATGCCGAAAAATGTTGCTGTTATGACTTCTGCAAAGATGTCTAAAGCAAACGCAATGTTGCGAAGCGGTTATTCTTATGCTGAAATCGCCAAGGCCTGCGGTGTTCCGGAGTCCACGGTTTACAGCGCGCTTAATAAGTAACAATCTACTAAGAAAGAGGCTTTGAATAATGGTTCGATGCTTTCTCACCACCTTTGACAACCCGTACAGTCCGTACGATGAGTTCGAGAAGTGGTATCAGTATGATGTCGAGCACGGTTACAACTCTTCCGGTTTGCTTATGAGGATCGCCGAGACCTCATCTCAGTTCACGGACAACGAAAATGCCTATGAAATTGAGAAGGCAATCGACAAGATCGTTGCTGCTGACCCGATAAACATTTACAAGAAGCTCAAGATCACCGTGCCCGACGAGGACACGCTCGGCCAAACCGCGTAAACCATAGGGAGGGGGTCCCAAAATCGGCACCCCCTCTCAAATCGCGCCGGTCTTTGATATTTCCCCGGAGGGAAAATTGATATTTGGGCTTTAAGAAGAAAAAACGCCAGTATCCACGCGGTATGTAGGTACTGACGTTTTTGTATTTTATACGGTTCGATCTAACTCCAGCTTTTTGCACTTATCTGCAATCCACAGGAGAGTATTCGTGATGTTCTCCAGCATCTCTTCACGAGATACAGGAGCAAATTTGACCTTGGTAAAGTCTGTATATGAGACTTTATCAATGTGAATAGTATCACCCATTTGATATCACCACCCTTCGTGTTAAAGTAAATGGGTTTAGATTCACAGGTCAACCTCCGAGATAAGTATAAGTGCATTTGTATGCGCAGTCAAGTCGAAACGGGACATAATTGCCGAGGTTCTGGGGTGTAGACCGGGACTTCGGCGGTTTTTGCAAGGGCTCATGGGAGTAGTATCCTCCTATATATTTGGGTTCAGGGCTTTCACGATGTTCAACCTCCATTGGGCATGATCTGCTTTTTCTTCTCCTTTCAAATGAGACAGGCTTAACTGGTACTACTGCGACTCCCATGAACCCTTGCAAAAGCAAAATAAGAATGCGAAACGAGGTTATTGCAATGAAACCTAAGAAGTCTGCTCCGGGCGAAATGTCGGCTGCAACTTCGCGGCCTGCAAGAACTCCGGAAGCACAAGAAAACTATATGATCAACCTGGCGATGAAGCTGGTTGAGAAACGACTGCTGGAAGGTACGGCATCCAGCGCTGAGACGACCCATTTTCTGAAGCTGGCGACCTCTAAGAACGAGTTGGAGAAAACAAAGCTGGAAGAGGAGAACAAGCTTCTGCGGGCAAAGACCGAGACACTACAGAATGCAAAACACTCTGAGGAACTGTACGAGAAGGCCATTGCTGCTATGAAGAAATACAATGGTCTAGGCGAGGACGACGAGTATGATGGAATATGAGTTGATATTGATACCCAATATCCTTCTTTATTTAATGATTTTTCTGGTAGCGGCATGGCTTGGAAATAGGCCGGACAATCCGGTGAGTGCAAGCGCACTGATGGGTTGCGGCATCCTAGGGCTGGTTCTGTTTCTTTGCGAATGTACGAGGCTGTTTGGATGAAAAGCTACACGGAACTTTGCACGCTGCCGACATACGAGGAGAGGCTGGAGTATTTACAGCTGCACGGGGAAGTGGGGAGAGACACCTTTGGGTTCGACCGATGGCTGAACCAGGACTTCTACCAATCGAGAGAGTGGCGGCAGTTCCGGGACAGAATTATTGCCCGGGACATGGGATGCGACCTGGGGTGCAAAGACCACCCGATCACGGACTGGGTGCTGCGGGATGGAAAGCCGATCCGACCGAAGATCTCCATCCACCACATAAACCCTATAACAAAAGATGACGTTCTCCAGCACAGCGAAAAGCTGCTTGACCCGGAGAACGCCATTTGTGCTTCGGCGGCAACGCACAAGGTAATCCATTACGGAACGGGAAAGGGCCCAAAGCTGCCGGACGGAGAAAGAAGACCGGGCGACACCTGCCCATGGATAAAAACATGAATAAGTTACAAGAAGAAACTGACAATGGCTAAGGCGACAAAAAGCAAAACGACACCGACTTGGATGTACATTCCGTGATCACCGAGAAAATCAAGAGTTCTTTCGAGAATATGCTTGACTCTATCGATAAATTCGGTGACCGAAAATTCTGGAATATGGCGATTTACTATTTCTGCATAGGTGCGAAGTTCTTCGTTATCATCGTCCGAATCCGTTTGACGACTGCTTGGCTCATCAGATAAAGAATCATCGGGCTTGAACTGTGATCCGCAATAAGGACACTCGAGAAATGCACCGTGGTCATCCATTTTTACAGGAGCGCCGCAGTTTGGACAGGTGTAAGACTGCATATATTGCCTCCGAAGTATAAGAAATACCGTTTGAGATAAGTATATCAATCCGTATGTTGTATGTAAAGAAGAAAGTCTGATATCCAGTGGAGGAAATGAGTATGTACCAGAAAAAAGCATTTAACCGGCGAGAGCAGGACTACGCCATGGGGCTGCGGCGGAAGCTGGAAGAGGCGGAGGCGATGCTCCAGCACCTTGCACCGAGCCGCGCGAGAAGCCTGGCACTGACCAAGCTGGACGAAGCACTGCTCTGGGCGAACGTGGGCATCGCGGAAGCCGGGCTCCAGCAGGGCTATACGGCTGTACCGCGGAACAGGAGCTTTGACTTTGACGATGCTTTGGCCACGAATGTGGATGGGCAGCAGGTGCGGGCAACACGGGCCGGGGATATTACGCTTGATGGGATGAAGATTGTCCCGCGGAGGGATGAGAATCATGCTGTGACCGCACAAAACGCTGCTCCGAGTGCTGAGGGAGACCTCGTTTTGCTGAAGCCTGGTCAAGTGGCGATCGATGCGGGGAGGCTGGCCAAGCTGGTCGAGGAGAGTGCACAGAAAGAAGCGGCCATGGGGAAGGACGGAGCATCCCGTCACCTGGCAGAGCTTGAGCTGATGGCACAGGCGCACAAGGACTGGTATTATGCCATGATGAGTTACATTATGGGCGACGATAGCGATGCCGAGGAGGAATCAAAATGAATTCGATCCTGATGAGCGTGAAAAAGCTGCTGGGCATTGCCGAGGAGTGCACCGACTTTGATGCGGACATCATCATGTACATCAACATGGCGCTGTTTGCACTGGTGCAGACGGGCGTGGGGCCCGGCGAAGGGTACGCCATTTCCGGGAAAGAAAACGAATGGACGGAGTTCATTGCTGACCCGGTGAAGGTGGAAGCGGTGAAGGCTTACGTGGCCGTGAAGGTACGGCTGCTGGGTTTTGACCCGCCCCAGAGCAGCACAACCATGGAAGCACTGAAGAATACCGCCTCCGAGATGGAATGGCGGCTGAACGTGGAGCATGACAGCACATGGGACGGACAGTAGCAGCGCGATGGGTGGAGCACTGGATGGAAACACCAGAGAAAAAGGACTGGTTTGGGCGGGTAACGCAGGATATCTGCAATGGATGCGCCCGACAGGGAACCGGCGAATGCCCGGAGGATATCCGATGCTTTTACACCCTGGACAAGCCCTTTTACCGGCCCAAAGCCTGAACAAGTGAAACGGAGCAAGACGAGGAACCAAAATGGCATTATCGAACACGGCCACGCCGATCTACTACGGCCGTTTTCGGGAGGCCGTGATGCGTGGCGAAATACCCGTATGCCGGGAAATTGCCATGGAGATGGAGCGGATCGACGACCTGATCGCCAACCCGGGCATCTACTATGACGACAAAGCAGTGAACGGCTTTATCTCCTTTTGCGAGGATGAGCTGACCCTGACCGACGGCACCGACGTGAAGCTGCTGGACAGTTTCAAGTTATGGGCCGAAGAGATCTTTGGATGGTACTACTTTGTAGAACGAAGCGTCTTTGTGCCGAACGAGCGCGGAGGCGGCGGACACTACGAGACCCGGCGACTGAAAAAGCGGCTGGTGACAAAACAATACCTCATCATTACCCGATCGGCCGCGAAGACTATGTATCTGGAGTTTTTGCAGGCGTACTTCCTGACGGCGTACACCACCACGACCCAGCAGCTGACCACCGCCCCGACCATGAAACAGGCCGAGGAGGTGCTGGCACCCTTCCGCACCGCATTGGCACGGGCAAAGGGGCCGGTGTTCCAGTTTATGACCGAGGGCAGCCTGCAAAACACCACCGGCTCCAAGGCAGACCGGGTGAAGATGGCTTCCACCAAGAAGGGCATCGAGAACTTTTTGACCAACAGCCTGCTGGAAGTGCGCCCGATGACCATTGAGAAGCTGCAAGGACGGCGCGACACTGTGGCGACCGTGGACGAGTGGCTCTCCTGCGACATCCGGGAAGACCCCATTGGTGCCATTGAACAGGGCGCGGCCAAGAACGAAAATTATCTCATCGTGGCGGCTTCCTCCGAGGGCACGGTGCGCAACGGCTGCGGCGACGACATCAAAATGGAGTTGATGAGCATCCTGAAAGGGGAGTACGTCAACCCCCATGTGTCCATCTGGTACTACAAGCTGGACTCCATTGAGGAAGTGGGCCAGCCGGAGATGTGGCTGAAGGCCAACCCGAACCTGGGCAAGACCGTGAGCTACGAGACCTACCAGTTGGACGTGGAGCGTGCGGAGAAATCCCCCAGCGCCCGAAACGATATTCTGGCCAAGCGCTTCAACCTGCCTATGGAGGGCTACACCTATTTCTTCCCCTACGAGGAGACCCTGTGCCACAGGAAGAGAAGCTTCTGGCAGATGCCCTGTGCCATGGGCGCGGACCTTTCCATGGGCGACGACTTCTGCGCCTTTACCTTCCTGTTTCCGCTGTCCAACGGATATTTTGGGGTCAAGACGAGGGACTACATCACATCCTACACCCTCAGCCAGCTTCCGGCTTCGAGACGGCAGCAGTATGAGGAGTTTATGCGGGAAGGGACCCTGTTCGTGTTTGACGGCACGGTTCTGGACATGATGCAGGTGTACGATGACCTGGACAACTTTATCATGGAGAACGAGTACGACGTACGGGCGTTCGGCTACGACCCCTACAACGCACAGGAGTTCGTGAAGCGCTGGGGTGATGAAAACAGCACATTTGGCGTTGTGAAAGTGATCCAGGGTGCAAAGACCGAAAGCGTGCCGCTGGGTGAGCTGAAAAAGCTGAGCGAACAGCGGAAGCTGCTGTTTGACGAACAGCTGATGCAATTTGCCATGGGCAACTGCATTACGTTGGTGGACACCAACGGCAACCGGAAACTCTACAAACAGCGGCAGGATCAGAAGATCGATGCTGTGGCTGCAATGATGGACGCTTACGTGGCGTGGAAACAGAACCGGGATGCGTTTGAGTAAGGGTTACAGCACCTGTGTGATCGTGATTGCAAGGCAGATCGCAATAAGTGTGCCCCATACGCCTTCAATGATGCCTTGTGACAGAAAAAGAGAAGCGTGATCTTCGTGCGGATCACTAAGATACTTCCCTGACAAAATCAGTACAAGAGATCGGACACCCAAAAAAGGAACAAGTATATCGTGCTTTAGTGCTTCAAACAGAAGTTCACTCATATCACAACCATCTCGTTTGATTTTACTCATCAGAAAAACCCAGAAAATGAATGCCACGTAAATAAAGAAAAAATCCATCGAGAATGAACCGCAAATCGCCGACAGAATGAAGGCATAAAGTACCGACGAACGAATGAGTCCGATGATGATATACATGACAGTATCCTCCCTTATTTGAGTAGGGTTATGTAATAAATGAAATGCCAGCGTATTGTGTTACGAAAACATGGTACGCTGGCGCTTTTTTTGTTCGCTAAAATCAAAATGGAGAGAAATCAGTCGTCATCGATGCTGTTCCAATCTTCGTTGATGGCTCCGCAACGTGGACAGATCCAATATCCATATTCATTGCTGCCGTCTTCCCATGGCTCGGTATAGCAGCCGTTGTTAAGGGGCGCGCCGCAGTTATAACAGTTGTCTGACAGATATGACAGATAATCCCAATCCGTAAACCCTGAATCGGATTCGTCACAGGTATCTTCATGACACGACGCAATCTCATTATTGTTCCGCTCCGGAAGCAATGAAGTGTCATCTTCTGATCGTTCGTCGGAAGATTCTTTCAATTTCTGTATTCCCACTATAGCACCGGCAGTACCTAGAACTCCGACTACAACACCAATTACAACGCGCGGATGGCGCTTCACGAAAGACGATACAGAAGAAGCCGCATTTGCAGCAGTCTCCTTGATCGTTGCAAGAAGACCGGCTTTTGTACATGAATCTTTCTCTGTTTCCGCCTCTTGCAGATTGAGCGTATTTCCGCATCCAGAGCATGTGATTTCATCCGGCCTGTCTTTGGGAATCGGTGTTTTCGCACCGCAGATAGGACATTCGACCACTAACATGATATATCCCTCTTCGTCGAGAAACATTCGGTGAGAAGAGTATAACACAGCTGACAAACATTGTAAACCAAAGAAAGGAGCGATAGAGTGAACGATTGGTGGAATTATCTGGCTCATTCGGAAGTGGGCGGAGAAAGAAAGGACCACAAATATTACGCCCGTGTGGTTGTAGGAACCGATAAACGCGGACTGGTGCAGTACCGGTATTTTTACGATGCCAGGGAGTATGGTGCGTACAAAACCCGAAAACAAAACGCGGATAAAAATCATAAAATCTTTAGCAAAGACCCGAAAGAGCTGAAGAAAGTAAAAGGCCGCACGAACATCATTACAGGCTGGGGCAATACAGGGCTTCCTAGTTCATCGAACCTGAAAAAAATCAAGGGCTATGAACCCAGCAAACTGAATGGAAAAACCAGTACTCTGAAAAATGGAGTTCACGGTTTCGACAAAATATTTACGTTTATCGATGGCACGCAGCATCGCACATCTATGCGAGTGGTTTCTGTGAAAACGGTTAAGAACAAAAAGTCTAAGAAAAGCGGAAAATCTATTTATCAGCGCGGAAAAGATGCTGTTTCTAAGCTGTTCCACCATGAAACCAAAAGCACGATGCTGCGAGATACGGATGGGAAGAGTACCAAGAAGTACGTTGCCGGAAAGAACTGAGGTGATGAGATAAACATGCAGGTATACAAGGACGAGCTATACCACTGGGGCATCAAGGGCATGAAGTGGGGCGTGCGGCGATACCAGAACAAGGATGGTACCCTGACAGCCGCAGGCAGGAAACACTATGCCGGGGACGGGAACGCCGGTGAGGATGCGCAGAAGCCCAAGACAGAGTATGCACCCAAGCGAACCGGGAAAAATGCGGAGGATTACTCCGACGAGGAGCTGCGGGCACGGATCAACCGGCTGCAAATGGAAAGGCAGTACCGGGATCTTCAGGGGCAGACCAATATCCGGGCGGATGACCCCAACAAGGAACTGAAAGCCGAGAAAGAGCGGCTCCAGCTCCAGAAGGACGTGAAACAGCTGCGGAAGGACGTATACAGCGGGCAGAGCTTTGTGAAGACCGTAATGACGAACGCTTCCCAGCAGTTTTTGACCAAGGCCGCTTCCGGTGCTATGAGCTACGCAGCAAAACAGTTCATCACGAAGGAACTCAAGAACCCTGATCTGGCGAACGCCATTGTGAGCGGAAGCGCTGGCGGAAATCAGCAGAAGAAAGACGATGACAAGAAAGACGACGACAAGAAAGACAGTTAAGGTCTGGAGGAAATCAAAATGGCATCACAAACCTTTGGCTCCAGACTGAGACACGCCTGGAATGCGTTTTTGAACCGGGATCCCCCCGGAAGAAGCGGCGAAGGATACAGCTACCGGCCTGACCGGATAAGGCTGAACCGAAGCAATGACCGGACGATCATGACGGCCATCAACACCCGCATTGCAATGGACGCTGCGGCAATTACCATCAATCATGTAAGGCTCGATGAAAACGGACGCTACGACGAAACCGTTGATTCGGGCCTTAATTCTTGCCTGAACCTTTCCGGCAACAAGGACCAGACGGGCCGTGCACTGCGATATGATATGTTCCTTTCCATGCTGGATGAGGGATGCATTGCGCTGGTGCCAATTGACGTGGACTACGACGGAAAGACCGGCAAGACCCGGATCGAATCCATGCGGGTTGGAAGGGTGCTGGAATGGTACCCGGACGACGTGCGGCTGGAAGTGTACAATGACCGGACCGGACGGAAAGAGGAGATCACCCTGCCGAAGACACAGGTGGCCCTGGTGGAGAACCCGTTCTATGCCGTGATGAACGAGCCTAACGGCACGGTGCAGCGCCTGATCCGGAAACTGAACCTGATGGACGTGATCGACGAGCAGGTGGGCAGCGGCAAACTCGACCTGATCATCCAGCTGCCCTACGTTGTGAAGGGCGAGACCCGGAAGAAACAGGCCGAAGAGCGCCGGGCACAGATCGAACAGCAGCTCGCCGGTTCCAAATACGGCATTGCCTACACCGATGGCACGGAGCATATCACGCAGCTGAATCGCAGCCTCGAAAACAACCTTCTGAAGACCGTGGAATACCTGACCAACATGGCATACAGCCAGTTGGGTATCACCCCGGAGATCATGAACGGTACTGCTTCCGATGCTGTGATGACCAACTACGAGAACCGCACCATCGAACCCATTGTGGCGGCTGCCGTGGACGAGATCCGGCGGAAGTTCCTGACCGAGGACGACCGGGCGAACCGGGAATCTGTGATGTACTTCCGTGACCCGTTCAAGCTGACCCCTGTTTCCGCCGTTGCCGAAATGGCCGACAAGTTTACCCGCAACGAGATCATGACCTCCAACGAGTTCCGGCAGGCCATTGGCATGAAACCCAGCAAGGACCCCAAGGCAGATGAACTGCGGAATGCAAACATCAGCCAGAGCAGTGAGGAAATTGCGGCGCAGAACAAAACGATCACGGCAGGGCGGGATGCCGTAGAGAGGAGTATTGCAAATCAAAATGGTTAATTTTGACTACGATTGCAGCGGCTGGGCGACGAAAGCGAACGTCCGGTGCTATGACGGGCTGGTGATCGCGCAGGATGCCTTTAAGGAGTGCAGCGGCAAGGTTGTGCCCATGGTGTACAACCACGACCACTCCAACGTGGACAACGTGATCGGCCACTGCCTGCTGGAGAACCGGCCCGGCGGCGTGTACTGCTACGCCAAGTTCAACGACACGGACACCGGCCGGACGGCCCGAAAGTGCGTGGAAAGCGGCGACCTGAGCGCCTTTTCCATTTTTGCCAACGGCCTGAAGAAGGTGGGCAGCACCGTGAAGCACGGCTTTATCCGGGAAGTGAGCCTGGTGCTGGCCGGATGCAACCCGGGTGCCATAATCGACGAGGTGGCAAAGCACAGCGCCGATGAGGACTACGAGGGCGGCGAGGCTTTTATCTATAACGAGGATGGCCTGAGCCTGACCCACGGCATGGACCCCGAGGGCAACCCGCTGGAAGACCTTACACACAGTGCGGACAGCGGCGATGCCGTGACCGACGATAAAGCAACACAGGAGGAAGCCAAAATGGCGGACGAAAAGAACGAAGGCAAGACGCTCGAACAGGTCTACAACAGCATGACCGACGAGCAGAAAGAGTGCTGCCACGCTCTGGTGGGCCTGGCCCTGGAAGAGAAGGAAGGCGGCAACAACGATGACGGTGAGGAGGACGATACCGTGAAGCAGAATGTTTTCGACAAGGATACCAACGCAACTGTGCTGAAGCACAGCATCGAAGAGATCAACAACGTGGTCAAGACCGCAAAGAGCCACGGCACCATGAAGGCTGCCTTTGAGGATGCCGGCATGGACAGTGACGAGCTGGCCCACAGCATCGACAACATCGACTGGCTGTTCCCTGAGGATCACCTGCTGGACACCACGCCCCGCATCATCGACAAGCCCGACGACTGGGTGAGCGTGGTCATGGGTGCTGTGCACCACATTCCCTTCAGCCGGTTCAAGAGCATGTTTGCTGACCTGACCGAGGAGGATGCCCGCGCCAAGGGTTACATCAAGGGCAACTTCAAGAAGGAAGAGGTCTTTGGCCTGCTGCGCCGCTCCACCAGCCCCACCACCGTGTACAAGAAGCAGAAGCTGGACCGCGACGACGTGATCGACATTACCAGCTTTGACGTTGTGGCATGGCTGAAGCAGGAGATGCGCCTGAAGCTGAACCGTGAGCTGGCTCTGGCCTACCTGCTGGGCGACGGCCGTCTGGCTGCTTCTGAGGACAAGATCGATGAGAACTGCATCCGCCCTGTGTTCAACGACAGCGACCTGTTTACCATCAAGGTCCAGTGCAAGACCACCGGCCTGACCACCGTGGAGGACAAGTACAAGGCCCTGATCAAGCAGATCCTGCGCAGCCGCAAGGAGTACCGCGGCTCCGGCACCCCCACCCTGTTCACCACCGAGGACGCTCTGACCGAGATGCTCCTGCTGGAGGACGGCATCGGCCACCCGCTGTACGCTGACGAGGCTGCTCTGGCCCGCAAGCTGCGTGTGAAGAACATTGTGACCATTCCCGAGATGGAGGGCCGCAAGGGTGCCAAGGGCGGTGACCTGGTCTGCCTGATCGTGAACCTGGCCGACTACACCGTGGGCGCAGACAAGGGCGGCGCTGTTTCCATGTTCGACGACTTCGACATCGACTTCAACGCCCAGAAGTACCTGATCGAGACCCGCTGCTCCGGCGCTCTGACCACCCCGTTCAGCGCCATGGCTGTTGAGTGGGCTGCTTAAAGAGAAAGGATATGAATATGCTGAACACCATCTACGAGACCGGTTATGACCTGCACGTGGCAAACTACGTTGCCTACCTGCACACTGACAAGAAGCTGTACGAGGACGAGGCCCACAAGGTTCAGGCCAAGAAGGCTGACGTGGAGAAGGCCTTTAAGCTGGGCCGTCTGATCGTGATGGCTGCCGACAAGACCTACCTGCCTGTGGCCCTGATGGCTGCCGGTGTGGTTGTGACCGACGGCACCACCGCCACCACCTGCACCATGGCTGCGGACGAAGCCTGATCTTTTCAGGTTTCAAGGTTAGTCGCAACAAATCAAAATGGAGTGAGAAGAGATGAGATACTGCGGGAAGCTGGGATTTGTAGATGAGGTGGAGGAGACCGCCCCCAGCGTATTTACCGAGAAGATGACGGAACGCACCTATTACGGGGACGTGCTGGAGTTTGGACGGCAGATGCAGGTTGGGGACAAGGTGAACCCCGACATCACGGTTGGAAACCAGTTGAGCGTTCTGGCTGACCCGTTTGCGAACGACCATCTCTACGATCTCCGGTATGCGGTGTTTATGGGACAGAAATGGCAGGTGACCGGCGTGAAGGTGCAATACCCGCGCCTGATCCTGACCTTGGGAGGGCTTTGGAATGGAAGCACGGCTGAAGGTTGACACGCTCCTGCGCGAAGTGCTGAAGGAGAACGGAAAGTCGATCCACCTCTATTTTCAGCCGAAAGCGGGATTCCAGCTCCAATATCCCTGCATCGTGTACAGCGAAACCAGGATCCGGAACAACCATGCAAACAACAGGGTCTACATCCAGCATCCGTTCTACACGGTGACCGTGATGGACAAAGACCCTGACAGCAAGATCAAAGCGGCCGTAAGTGTGTTGCCGAAATGCACCTACGACCGCTCTTTTGTTTCGGACGGATTATACCACACCGTTTTTACGATCTACATCTAAGGAGGAACTATATGTCCAGACTGATTTGGGACGCTGTCGGCGAAAAGTTTTACGAGATGGGCACCAAGATGGGTGTCCTGTATCCCATGAACAACACCGGCGCTTACGACAAGGGCGTGGCCTGGAATGGCCTGACCGCTGCGACCGAGAGCCCCTCCGGCGCTGAGGAGACCAAGCTCTACGCTGACGACATCAAGTATGCTTCTCTGCGCTCTGCCGAGGAGTACGGCTACACCATCGAAGCCTACACCTACCCCACCGAGTGGGAGCCATGCGACGGTTCCGCACAGGTTGCAACGGGTGTTTCCATCGGCCAGCAGAAGCGCCAGGGCTTTGGTTTCAGCTGGGTGACCACTGTGGGCAACGACGTTGACGACGAGGTGGGCCAGAAGATCCACATTGCGTGGAACAGCACCGCTTCCCCCAGCGAGAAGAGCTATGCCACCATCAACGACAACCCCGATGCCATCACCTTCAGCTGGGAGTGCACCACCTCCCCCGTGAACGTGACCGGCCACCGCCCCACCAGCCACATGGAGATCGACTGCTCCAAGCTGAAGCCTGCCACCGTGAAGGCCATTCAGGACAAGCTCTGGGGCACCGAGACTGCCGAGGCGACCCTGCCTTCCCCCGACGAGCTGATCAAGCTGATCACTGACAGCGAGGGCCAGGTGTAAGAAGCCAAGCATCAATGAACACGATAAAGGAGAAGAAAAATGCTGAAAAAGACGATGACCACCGTGGACTTTGGCGGTACTGAGCGGACGGAAGACTACTACTTCAATCTGACCCGTGCCGAGATCATGGAGATGGAGCTGACCACCGAGGGCGGCCTTGTGCAGATGATCAACCGCATCACTGCCGCCCAGAGCCAGCTGGAGCTTGCCAAGCTGTTCAAGCAGATCATCTGCAAGAGCTACGGTGTGTTGAGCCCGGATGGCCGGAAGTTCATCAAGAACGATGCGGTGCTGGCGGACTTTATGTCCACCCAGGCCTACAGCGACCTGTACTACAAGCTGGCTTCCAATGGCGAGGCCGCAGCCGCATTCTTTGAGGGCATCCTGCCGGAGGACATGAAGGAGGAGACCAAGAAGGCCGCCCCTGTGAATGCACAGCCCGGCCTGAAGGTGCTGGAAGCCCCCGTGAAGGGCACTGAGGAGCAGTAACATGCCCCTCTTATCGCTCCGTCCGCCAAAGGGCGGCGCGTCGCGGAGCTCCCCAAAGGGGCGAGCTCTGTTTAGAAGAGTATTCAAAATGGAGCGTGCTCTGAGAAGGGCACCTCAATGAACACATACCAGGGAGAGAAAGCAAATGCTGACGCTTACGATACCAGAACAACAGCGGTGGAACGAAAAGACAGAGGAATTTGTCTACACGCCTGCCGTGGTCCTGAAGCTGGAACATTCACTGCTCTCCCTGGCTCATTGGGAAAGCAACTGGAACATCCCGTTCCTGAGCAATCTGGACAAGCTGACCGTGGAGCAGTGGCTGGACTACATCCGCTGCATGACGGTGACCAAGGGGGTAGACCCCGAAGTGTACGCCAGACTGACCCGGGAACAGTACCGTTCCATTAACGAATATATGGAAGCTCCCATGACCGCAACATGGTTCAGCGGGGAGCCGAGACCCAACGACCGAAAGACCGCAGGAAAGCCCCGGCCAAAACGCCCGCCCCGAAAAAGCGGGACCGAGACCACGGCTGAGGTGCTGTACTGCCAGATGTTCAGCTTCGGCATTCCGAAAGAGTGCGAGAAGTGGCATTTGAACCGATTGTTGACCCTGATCCGGGTATGCCAGGAGAGCCAGGCACCGGCGAAGAAGATGAGCAAGGGCGACCGGATGGCCCAGCAGCGGATGCTGAACGAGCAGAGAAAGGCCCGGCTGAAGACGAGAGGGTAAGATGCCAAAAGTAATTGTCTTTCGCCAGAAGGGCGACTGGAAGAAGAGCCGGAAATTTTTGAAGCGATGCTCGAACCTGAACCTGGACAAGCTGCTGGACCGATATGGACAGGAGGGTGTGGAGGCCCTTGCGAAGGTGACCCCGAAGGACACGGGAAAGACGGCGGCAAGCTGGAGCTACACGGTGACCAAGGGAAAAGAGAGCATCACCATTACATGGAGAAACTCCAACATCGTGGATGGTGTGCCCATTGCGGTGATCCTGCAATACGGACACGGCACACGAAACGGAGGATACGTAGAGGGCGTGGATTATATCAACCCTGCGATGCGGCCCATTTTTGAGCGGATCGCAGCACGGGCATGGGGCGAGGTGAGGACAGAATGAGCCAGGAAGTAGACAGCCGCGTTGTTGAAATGCGGTTTGACAACGCAAATTTTGAGAAAAATACCAAACAGACCATCTCGACCATTGACCGGCTGATGGAGAAGCTCCAGTTCAAGGGAGCGGAAAAGGGCTTTGAGAAGCTGGACGCAGCCGCGGAGAACGTGGACTTTGCCACCATGCAGACGAGCCTTGACCGGCTGGAATCCAAGTTCTCGAGCCTGAACATCGTGGCCACCACGGCGCTGGTGAACATCACCAACAAATTTGTGGACGCGGGCGAGAAGCTGGTCAAGAGCCTGTCCATCGATCAGGTGGCCAGCGGCTGGGACAAGTACACCGAAAAGACCTCCAACGTTCAGACCATCATGAACGCCACGGGCAAGAGCATCGATCAGGTGAACGGTTACCTGAACAAGCTGATGTGGTACTCTGACGAGACCAGTTACAGCTTCAGCGAGATGACCAGTGCCCTTTCCCAGATGACGGCTGCGGGCGGCAACATCGACAAGATGATCCCCATGATCATGGGCATTGCCAACGCCACCGCAGACGCGGGCAAGACGGGCTTTGCGTTCCAGAGCACCATCCGGAACCTGACCCAGAGCTACAGCGCCGGACATTTGCAGCTTCAGGACTGGAAGAGCCTGAACCTGATGGGTACGGCCACCAAGGCCCTGAAGCAGGAGCTCATTGACACAGCGGTGGAGCTGGGCACCCTGAAAAAGGGCGAGGTGACCATTGGCACCTTTGAGAGCTCCCTTTCCAAAAAGTGGGCCAACACGAAGGTCATGGAAAAGACCTTTGAGAAGTACGCCTCCATGATGGAAGCGGCCTACGAGATGACCCAGAAGAACAAGGGCATGACCAGCTCCGAGGCCCTTGAAAAGCTGAGCGGTCAATACGGCGAGCTGGCAGAACGTGCGGCACTGGCGGCCCAGCAGGCAACCAGCTTTGGGCAGGCCATTGATTCCACCAAGGACGCGGTCAGCTCAAAATGGATGGCTGTCTTCGAGACCTTCTTTGGCAACAAGGAAGAAGCCACCGAGACCTGGACAGAGCTTTCGGATCGGTTGTACGACATTTTCGTGCCCAGCATCGACGGGCTGAACGAACGGCTGAAGGACGGACTGAACAGCGGATGGGCACAGTTGCAAGGCAGGCTGGGGGATCAGGCAGATGCCTACAGCTACACCCTCCAGCAGGTAGCACTGGCCAGCGGCGCTGTGACCGAGGAACAGATCACCAAAGCGGGCAGTTTTACCAAGGCATTGCAGCAGAACGGCGTGAGTGCCCAGCTGCTGAAAGCAAGCCTTGACGAAGCACAGACCAGTGCCGAAAAGCTGCTGACCCTGAGCGACAAGGAGATGGCCGCAAAGGGCTATGACCGGGAGACCATCCAGCGGGATGCGGAAGCCTTTGCAAAGCTGAACGCCGAGATTCAAAATGGAACCCTGGATCTGGACGAGTACGCCCAGAAGATCGGCGAGCTTTCCGGCAGAGAGCATCTGGTGCAGAGCTTCTGGAACATCATGGATGCCATTGGCAAAGTGGTGGCCCCTGTGAAGGAGGCGTTCAGTGAGATCTTCCCGCCCGCAGACGGGGAGCGCATTTACAGCTTTGCCGAACGGCTCGACCTGATGACCCAGAAGCTCATCATCACCGACCAGACCGCGGAGAAGATCAAGAAGACCTTCATGGGCCTGTTCACGGTGCTGAAGGGCGTTACCACGATCCTGAGCAAGATCGGCGCTGTGGCAAAGGAAGCATTTTCGCTGCTGGCGAACGCTGCGAAGCCTGTGGCACAGGTGATGCTGAGCGTTGGAGCCGGGCTGGGGGATTTCCTTGAGACGATCTACGAAGTTGCCACCGGAAGCGGCACCCTGCGGGAGAAGCTGGGCGGCATCAAGACGGCGCTGACGAAGCTCCTGAGCCCCGTGGATGCACTGGGCAGCATGCTGAAGAACACGAAGATCGCGCAGTACATCGACACCTTCCTGAAAAAAGGCGAGGAGAGCACCGGCTTACTGGGCACCTTGTACTCCGTGGGCAGACGGGCCTTTGACGGATTGAGCGCCGTGATCCGGACCGCAGCAAGCGGAGGCATTGGCATCCTGGGTGCGCTGGGCATGGCGATCTCGACCCTGCTCTCCAAACTGGGTGGCCTTGGTGAGAACGCGGTGCAGGTGCTGGGGCTGACAAAGCCGAATCTGGAGGACTTCCAGCAGAACCTCATCGACATGCCGAAGAACCTGAGCAAATCCATGAGTGAGTTTGCTTCCAGCTTCCAGCGCAGCATGAACAAGATCAACGGCTCGGTGGGGGATGCCTTTGCCCCGGTGAAACAGTTCTTTACCGCTGTGAAAGAGGGCTTTGATGCCATCAGCGGGACGGACGTTTACCGGTTTATGAGCCTGATCGACGTGGGATTGCTGGCGTTCAGCATCGGGCAGATGGCAAAAGCCACCAAGAGCCTGAAAACAATGCTGGAGACCCCGCTGACCGGAATGCTCAACTCCATCTCCGGCACCTTTAAGCAGCTGACCAGCGCGATCAAGACCTGGCAGAAGAACGAGAGCACCAAGACCCTGACCGGCATGGCCACAGCGATCCTGATCCTGGCCGGTGCCATGTACGTGATGAGCCGGATCAAACCCGATCGGTTCACGGAGATCGCCATTACGGTCTTTGGCTTCGTGACCCTGCTGACGGTCTCGGCAAAGCTGCTGGAGCCTACCACCAAGCGGTTCACGAAAGCATTTGACAGCCTGAAAGCCAGCGCCCTGAACGCAGCAACCCTGTGGGGCACTGCTGCGGCGCTGATCGGACTGGGCATAGCCATTGGCTCCATTACCAAGGGACTTTCCCGGATCATGGAGGTCATGCAGAAAGGCCACATTGCAGCAAATGTCTCAGCGCTGGTTGTTGTGACCGCGTCCATCGTTGCCATGATGCTGGCGATGCGCCAGCTCTCTCTGGCGCTGGTGGTTGGCGAGAAGGCCATGAACCACAAAGTGATCCTTTCGACGGCGGTGGAGCTGGTGGCGCTGAGCGGTGCCATCAAGGTGCTTTCCACCGCCCTGAAGCCCCTGAGCGAGATCAAGTTCCCCAGCCTGGTAAAAGCCGGTATGGCGGTGGTTTCGCTGGGCGGACTGCTGACCACCATGGCCACGGCTCTGGCTGCGGTGAACAAGGTGATCGGCCCGACCGGATTTCAAAATGGAGCCGCGATCACTGCCATGGCCGGTGGCATCTGGATCGCAGCACAGGCGGTGAGCAGTCTGGCGAACATTCAGCTTGTCCGGCTGGATGCGGCCATGACCAGCATCAAGACCCTGATGCTCCTGATGACCACCATGTCGGCTTTCTCGGCCAAGACGAAGTTCGGCTCCGGCGCGGCCATCCTGGTGATGTCTACCTCCCTCGTTGTACTGGCAGGAGCCGTGGGGCTGTTTGCCGTGATGGGGGATGCGGCCATCGACGGACTGATCAAGGTTGCGGCTGGATTGACCGCTCTGACGATCGCATCCAGTATGTCCACCGGTGGCGTGAGTTCCGGCGCAGGAATCCTGCTGACGGCAAGTGCGCTGTATGTTTTGGCTGCGGCGGTAGAGAAATTTGCGGCGTTGGGTATCGGTGAGCTTTTACGGGGCGGAATTTCCGCATTGCTCGGACTGGGAAGTCTGGTTGGCGGGCTAGTCGTATTCACAAAATTCGGCGTTACTTCCGCACTGGATGGTCTGGGTTCCGCAATGCTCAAGATGAGCGCGGCGCTGCTGATCCTGGCCCCCGCCATTAAACTGCTGGGCGATGCTGACCCGGAAACTGTCGGGCAGGCGTTACAGGTATTTCTGGACGGAATGCTCATCACCATGCTGGGCGGTGCTCTTCTGACAGCAATGCCTCAGCTGGCGGTTGGATTGGAACTGCTGGCAAAAGCATTCTGGAACTTCGCAAAGTCGCTGGGCGTGATCGCGCTGGCGACTGCGGCGATGGGCGTTCTTTCCATGTTTGCAGGACCGATCTGTCAAGCCATCATCAACGCCGCACCGGACATTCAGGAAGCACTGACCACCGTGGTGGTGATGCTCTGCGAGGTGATCAAGAACTGCGCCGGGCCTATTGTCGAGGCATTTGACGCGCTGGTCCGTGCCGTGATCCCGGAGTGCTGGCAGCTGGCGAAAGACAGCTTGAGTTTCCTTGGTGTTCCGGAAACATGGGGTGAACTGTTCAGCGGCATCGGAAATGCCATGAAGGATGCGGCACTGGGCATCTTTGACTGGTTCGGCGAGATCTTTGAGGACGACCGGCCGGTTGGCATGGCGGTCAACGGCATCAAATCGCTGGGTGGAAAGATCGTTGAAGCGTTCAAATCGTTCTTTGGTATTGCTTCACCTTCCAAGGTGATGGCCGAGAACGGCGAATATGTCATGCTGGGCGTTGTGGAAGGCCTGCAAAACCAGAGCATTCTGGCACAGGCAAAAGCGGCCATGCACAGCGCTGCTGCCGCCATCCGGAATGTTTTCACCACCTTCTGGGGCATCCATTCGCCCAGTGACGTTGCAGCCAGCGACGCGGAGAACATTCTTGAGGGTGCGATCCTGGGCATTGGTGACAAGACGAAACAGGACGAGCTGCGGAACAGTTCTTACAATGCGGCCCTTGCAGTAAAAGACGGTATGACCACTGCTCTGGATGAGGCGACCATTGCCGTACAGAACAGCATGGTTGGGCTGTACAACGCCATGAAGATGGATTCGCTCCATCTGGGCAACCCCATTTATCAACATGGACTGAAGGGCGCACAGAATGCAGCAAAGCAGGCGGCACAGGATACTGTACCGATCCCCTCCAACAGCGGCATCAAGAAGCCCGGCAACAAGACCCCCTCCACTGTGGAGGAGATCAAGAATGCTGTGGACAGCACTTGGGGCAAGCTGAACCCCTTTGGCGCACTGACCGACTACTACCAGAACGCCGTGGATGATGCACTGGACGGAGCGGGCGGCGGCACCACCAAGTCCAAAGCCTCTAAGGCCGGCAAGTCACTGGCAGACACGCTGGCAAGTGCATTCTCCGACAAGCTGAAGGCCAACAAGACCGAGATGTCCAACGCCACCGGCGAATACGCGCTGTGGGAAGTGACGGGCGGCGACACGGCCACGGTGGAAGAGCTTATCACCAAGAAGACCGAGAGCCTGACAAGGGAGATCGAGCTCCAGACCAAACGGGTGAGCATTGCGAAAGAGCAGTACGACACCCTGCTGGCCAAGGTGGGCGCAAACAACAGCAAGACCAAGGACGCTTACGGTACCCTGCTGAGTGAACAGAAGACCCTTGCAGAGCTTCAGAGAAGCAAGCAGGACAGCATCCTGAAGGTCATTCAGGAGCGGTACGAGACCGATGCCAAGACCGCGGAGGACGAATACGAGCTTTGGAGCGCCCTGTACGAGGACAGCGCCGAGGTGACCGAGAAGTCCAACAAGAAAATCGACTACATCAACCGGAAGATCAAGAACCAGGCGGAGATCCTGCTGGCCACTGAGAAGGACTATATCGCCATCAAAAACGAGTTCGGCGAGGCAAGCCAGAAGACCCAGGCGGCCTACCAGCAGTATCTGGAGGAACAGACCGAACAGCAGAAGCTCATCAACGAGCTGAATCAGGCCCAGCTGGATGCCTACGACAGCAAGGTCTCCTACCTGGAAAAGCAGGAGAAGCTGGTGACCAACCGGCAGAACATGCTGGCCAAGCTCTACGGCGACGGGGACCTTGCGGGCCGGGAGGACGCTTACAAGGCTGCGGTGGAACAATACGGAGCCGACAGCACCCAGGCACGGAAAGCCGCCACCCAGGGCACCATGACCGCCATCATCGGCGTGGGCACGGCACTGGACAGCATGAGCTACAGCCTGAAGAAGGTAACGAACAAGCAGCTGAAGTACGACGAGGCTGTGAAAAAGTTTGGCAAGAACAGCGAGACCGCGCTGGATGCACTGGCAGACCTGCAAAGCGAACAGTACAACTTTGTGGGCTTTGCGGAAAATCTGGCGGATGCCTTTGAGCTGGACGACTCCGGCAAGCGGATGATGATGCAGCTGGGCTACTCCATCTCGAAGAACTGGCGGCCCATTCAGGAGGGCTTCAACAGCGTCTGGGCACAGGTGCAGAAGAGCGCCCCGGAAATGGCCTCGAAGCTCAGCAGAGCCTTTGGGGTGGCCACCCAGGACGGCGTGACCGAAGTGATCACCGACCTCTTTGGCACCATTACCGCCCTTGTGAGCGGTGACTGGGGCGGGGCAGTGACCGGCGGCATTACCACCGTGCTGGACTTTATGGGCAGCGAATTTGGCCAGACAATGATGAATCTGGGCAAGACCATGCTGACCTTCAACAAACTGGCCCAGGGCGGCGGTACCCTGAAGGTGATGGGACAGGTGGTCAAGGTGACCGGTGCGACCAAGAACCTTGGCAGCATCCTGGGCAACATGAGCGGCCTGCTGGGCTCTGCCACGGGTGGCACTGGACTGCTGGGAGAAGCACTGGGCGGACTTGGCAGTATCGGCGAGATGATCACCGGCTCCGGCGGCTTACTGGGCGGTCTGGGAGAACTGGGCGGCACTCTGGTGAGCGTGCTGGGCTCCATCGGCCCCGAAGGCTGGCTTATTGGCGCGGCCATTGCAGGCGGCGGACTGCTGATCGCCAACTGGGACAAGATCGGTGATTTCTTCAGCGGGTTCTTTGACTGGCTGGGAAATGCCTTCTCGCACCTGTGGGACTGGATCAGCAACGGCTTCAAAGGCCTGGTGGACGTGGGCGGAAACCTGATCTCCGGCCTGTGGCAGGGCATTACCGGTGCGGCGGGTGCGGTGTGGAACGGCATCTGCGACTTCGGCAGCAGCATCGTGAATGGATTCTGCGACTTCTTTGGCATCCATTCCCCCAGCCGCGTGATGGCGGGCATTGGCGAATACCTGAGCCTTGGTTTGGCGCAGGGCATCACCGATGAGACCGGCTCCGTGGTGCAGGGCGTACAGGACGTAAGCGACACGGCCCTTTCCACCATGATGGATCTGGCCCAGCGGGTGGGCGACATTGCCAGCGACGACTTTGAGTATGAACCCAGCATCCAGCCCGTAGTGGACATGAGCGACGTTCAAAATGGAGTGGACTGGCTGAACGACACCCTGTTCCAAAACGGCACGGTCGCCCTGAATGCAGAGCGCACCGCAGGCCTTGCCGCCAACGTGGTGCGCAGAGCCGAGGCGAACAAGGCCCAGCAGGAAGAGGCGAACAAGGCTGACCAGAAGGCAAACCCCAACGCCGACATCGTTTCGAGCGTGGAGGCACTGGGCGAGCACATCGACAGCATTGCCCGGGCCGTGGCCAACATGAAGGTCCAGATGAACGGCCGGAAACTGGTGGGCGAGATCATCAACGACGTGGACGAAGGGCTGGGGAAGATCAACCGGAGGAACAACCGATGATGGGACGGAGCGCAACTGACCCGGCGCTTTCCTCACAGATCCCCACATTTGCGGGGCTTATTTTTAAGGTATATGACAATGCAGGGGCTTCCCGGGAATACAGCACGAGAGACTTCAACCTGGTCCCCCTGAACCCCCTGCATGTCAATGCCTTTGAGGAAAAATACGAGACGATGGACTTTCCTTCCTACCACGGTACGCCGGAAAAGGCTCCGCTGGGAAAGAGGGTGTTCCAGAACTCGACCGGGAGCTGGGACTTTTATTACGTGGCGGACGGCGTACCACATTCCAGCTGGGATGACTACGGACGGCACGCCATGGACGATGTGCGGGAGCGATGCGGCATCCCCGACAAGACCGAACAGAGCATTCAGCTTTACCCCGACTGGTCGAGCCGGGAAGGTGACTGGACAAGCACCTATTTCCGGCTGATGCGGATCATTCAGGGAAGAGAATGCGAGGTGCGGATGGAGCTGGGCGGAACCGTGCTCTCCACCGCGCAGACGAGAAGTTACAAAGGGCGCTGCGGGATCAGCAACGTCAAGAACGGCAACGACGGACGGGTGACGCTGACCATCTCCTATGACTTCCAGCCGCCTGCCGACATGCTGAGTTAAGGAGGAGCCATGTACCATTCCATCACCATTGGTGACAAGAACACCTGGGATGACTGGAAGATGATCCCGGTCTCCCGGCCTGTGGTGGCTCCCCCGGTGGAGAAAGTCCTCTCTGTGAACGTGCCCGGACGAGATGGAACTACCTACCTTTCCAAGAGCCTAACGGGTTACCCGGTGTTCAAGGCCCGGGAGGGAAGCTGGGAGTTTTATCTGGATACGGACGAGTGGCGGGGACAGAACCTTTCGACCCCTGTGGGAACCGGAGCGCTGGAGTATCTTTCCAGAGCGCTGGCGAAGAGCAACTCGATCCCGGCACAGACCAGGGTGCGGCTGGAGGATGACCCGGCGTTCTTTTATCTGGGGCGTGTCTGGGTGAACGGAGGCATCAAGCAGAAGAACGGACACAGCGTCGTGACCTTTGCCTACAGCCTTTACCCGTTCAAGTTCCTGTACGACAACATTCAGGAGGACTGGGTGTGGGATACCTTTGGGTTTGAGACCGATCTGGCTGTGCCCTACTGCAAGGACATCCCCATCAAGGCACTCCAGAGCAAGACCTTCCGGATGCCGCCCAGCGAAAAACCGAGCCTGCTGCAAGCAAAATGGACCGGTGGCGGTTATGTGGGGGTTACACTGGCAAAGAGCCAGACCTACCCCTACGAAAAGGCAAAAGAGCTGGGACTTCCGGCAGAGGAGGTCTCGTACTGCCCAATGATGGACGAGGGTATGGGAAAGGTGGACATCGGCCTGATCGACAACGATCTGCGATACGACGTGTACGAAGTGCGGGCGAGCACCACGACCGATGCGGGAACGCTCAACCTGTATTACCAGCCAGCGTACTTATGACGGATTAAACCTCTCAGTCTCGCTTCGCTCGCCAGCTCCCCTAGTAGGGGGAGCCCTTGGCATGGCGTGAAGTTTGCACTGGACGATTAGCGCTATTGCGAAATTTCAAAATGGATGCAGAAAGGAGGGAGGAGCCATCGGGTATCAAGTTTATGCGGGAACCATCTCAAAGAAGACGGAGACCTTTAACGGCACAAGCGCTCTGGGGTTCCAGTGGGACACCCGGGAGTGCATCTTTGATTCCCAGGGCGACACGATAGAGGGAAGCGTTTCCAACCGTTTTCTCGAAGACCCGGTGCTGAACCTGGCCAAAAACGAGTTCGGCAGCTTTGAAGCGACCATTCCGTACCAGATCAACACGGCATTCGGCAGCTACAAGAACCCTGTGTACACCACCCTGAAGTACGAGAAAACGTGGCTGGTGGTGGAAGAGGACGGCAAACCGATCTGGCTGGGTTATGTGACCGAGACGGAAAAGCTGTTTGACCTGAGCTACAAGCTGTATGCCGAGGGCGTGCTGGGATATCTCCAGCGATTTGTGCCGAAAGTGAACGGCGGAACCTACTATCTGACCACGGACAATCCGCTGGAGCAGTGGTCGAGCGTGCCCTCCAACAGCATCTTCTACCTTGCAACGCAGGCGTTGAAGGACTACTATCAGGGGCCTTACGGGACCTTTGGCATCGGGAAGGTGAATATCCAGCCCGGGCGCACCATCGACACCTCCAGCAAGGGAACCCTGTTCGAGAGCCAGTGGAGCCTGCTGAACACCTTTTTGCTGGAAGAATACGACGGATACCTGCGGACACGGATCGTGCGGGCAGACAACGGCACTGCGGTATGGCGGGTGTACATCGATTACCTCGTGGAAACGGATGCCACCACGACACAGACCATTGAATATGGCGTAAATCTGCTGGATTTCAGCTATGTGGAGCAGATGTCCAGCGACGTGGTGACCCGTGTGACCGCATACGGCACCCAGACGACCACCAGCGGATGGTGGATCTTCAAGACGACCACCGTGAGCGCGATCTCGGAGACGGTGCGGGACGAGGAGGCAGAAGCAAAGTACGGCATCATTGAGAAGTGCATCCAGGTCGATGGCAACACAAACAGCGACAACCTGCGCAAAGAAGCACAGACCGAGCTGAAGGGGTACAAACAGAACATCGAGCCTGTGATGACCCTGACCGCTTACGACCGGGTGGACAGCGGGGAAAGCAATGACCGACTGGGATTTCTGATCAAGACCCACATCATCTCCAGCCCCCACGAGATCGACAAGTGGCTGGTATGCACCAAGCTGAAGCTGCCGCTGGATGCACCCAACGAGAAGCAGTTCACCTTTGGTCTGACCCCCGAGAAGCTGACCAAACAGCAGGTGCAGAAGCAGGCCATGGACAGCGTATGGACGATCGCACAGGCGATCATCAGTTTCCTGAACCAGCTGCTGGGCAACCTGAGCAGTTCGTAAGGGCTCAAAATGGAGGAGGTTGAGAATATCAATGGATTTTGATGCGATCATTACGGGCATCCGGAAGGCGATCTATGGCCGGGAAGTCCGTGAATACATCGCCAGCTCGATGGAGTGGACCCGGGACTTTGTGAACCAGAGCATCGCCAACATCAAAGAGCTGCTCCGTCAGGCCGAAGCGGCACGGGATGCGGCAAAGGCAAGCCAGGATGCTGCCAAGGTGAGCGAGACCAACGCGAAGGCCAGCGAGAATGCAGCCAGGGCAAGTCAGAACGCTGCGGCATCCTCTGCTTCTGCGGCGGCAGGTTCGGCCAGTGCGGCAAAGACCAGCGAGAACGCCGCAAAGGCCAGCGAGAACGCCGCAAAGACCAGCGAAACCAAGGCCAAGACCTCGGAGACCAACGCCAAGGCAAGCGAGAATGCGGCCAAGGCATCGGAGACCAACGCGAAGACCAGCGAGACCAATGCCAAGAGCAGCGAAACGAAAGCTGCCACCAGCGAGGCCAACGCGAAGACCAGCGAGGCCAACGCGAAAACCAGTGCCGACAGCATGGGAACCAGCGTGGCCACCTGCACCGCCAAGGCCAAGGAAGCCGAAGCAAGTGCAGGGAAGGCCAAGACCAGCGAGGGGAATGCGAAGACCAGCGAAGGAAACGCCAAGGCCAGCGAGAACGAAGCCCGCCAACTGGTGGAAGCGGCCAAGAAGGTTGTGAACACCGACAAGACCCTGACCATTGACGGCGCACCCGCGGACGCAAAGACCGTGGGCGACAAGTTCAAAAGCATCAAGACAGACTGGAATTCCGTGACGGATAAGCCGAGTACGTTTCCACCGAGTGCGCATAACCATAGCGCGGCCAATATCACTTCCGGGATTCTAGGGCTTGCAAGAGGAGGAACTGGGTGCTCGACGGCCCTGGATGCGTGCGAGACTTTGCTCTGGAGAGGCGAGCTATCTGGCGCGCCTAATTGGGATGCTCTCGATACAGGCATTTGGCGGACAACTCCTGAGCACTGGGGAACGAACGGGCCAAGCGGGGTATATACATACGGCATTGCTATGGTGTGGAATTATGCCGGTAATGTAACACAAGTATATATTGCTCATCGTACAGGGGAAATGGCGTTTCGTCAGAGATGGACTGATGGCAACGGCTTTTCAGGTTGGGCACGAGTAAACACCGGAGGCACTCTTTCTGCATACCCCGTCGGTGCTATCTACATAAGCACCAGTTCCACCAGCCCGGCAAGTTTATTCGGCGGAACGTGGGAGAGCATTGCTTCTGAGCGTGTACTGATGGGCGTTTCCAGTTCCCACGGCGCAGGCAGCACCGTAAGCGCAGGTCTGCCGAATATTAAGGGTGCAGTCTTAGATACATGGCACGGCGGCGGCCCGTCTGGTTCAGGTGCGTTAAGCGTAGCAGTAAACGGCAGAAGCGCTGTTCGTAATGGCGATGATGGTACATTTACCTGGGGCAATTTCTACTTTGACGCAGCCTCGTACAACAGTATTTACGGCAACGCTTCCACCGTACAACCAGCTGCCTACTATGTTTATATGTGGCGGCGCACTGCGTGATCATGCGGTTCTTCTCCACATGTAGACGTAATATGCTGCGGGCTGCACGGTCGAGCTGTTGCCGTAGACAGAGGAGCAACGGCTTGCATAGAAGTTGACGTTCAGACCCAGATTATTGGCGTATCCATCTGGGCCAGGCTGGCTGGATGCAGTTGCAAATGCGCCAGAAGGAGTTACAAATCGCCATGTTGCCATAGCTGTAGTTTCACCTACAATATTCGGCAGACCTGCGTTGAGAAGTGCGAAAACTGCCGAAAGTCCGAAATGAAAAAAATCAAAATGGAAGGAGATGAACCTCTATGGAAGATGATTTCTACTATGGAGAGCTCCCCGAATTGCCGCCCCCTGTGGCGAACACCACCCCAGATCTTGTGGACGAGGACGACAACCCCGTGGAGAACCCCGACCTCGAGCTTGGCTGGCTGAAGAACGAGACCAAGACCGTGCACCATGATGCGGTAGAAGGCGTGAAAAAAGTCAGCCATTATGAGGTGAACCTAAAGCCTGATGGAACCCCCGCTATTTACTATGATGCCAATGGCAAGGAGTATGGTCGGGATGTCCATGAGGTGATCGATGTTCCCGGTGTACAGGCTCGGGATGCCTACGACGAAGAAGTGGCGTTCATACGATACATCAAGTACACGGCTGAAGAACTGGCGAAAAAGAAAGCCGAAAAAGAGAAGCAGGAAGAACGTCAGAAAGCCGTGGATACCCTGCCCGAAACACTGGCCGCCCTGCAAAGCGCCCAAACCGACACCGACAGCCTGGTGGTGGATCAGGAGTACCGGTTGACCATGCTGGAGCTGGGGGTCAGCCCGGAGGCATAAGAGTCGGGTCAGCCCATTTGTATCGTTTCGCTTATTGGCCCACTGAAAAGGAATGCTGATGAGCGATTTTTACATTAAGATGGCTCATGCAGAACGTGAGCAGAAAGGAATCAAAATGGAACTCTACAACACCTGTGCACGCCTGATCGAACGCGGCAAGACCAACGGGATGCAGCGGAAGCTGGATATCTTCTTTGCCAACGACCGCCTGACCGAAGAGGAGTACGAAAAGCTGTGCACCCAGCTGGCAGAGAAACTGAAGGAGCAGGGGAATGCTTGATGTCATCGACGTTTCCCGCTGGCAGGGAACCATTGACTGGAAAAAAGTCAAGGCCAGCGGAAAAGTAGGTGGCGTGATGATTCGTGCAGTTTCCACCAAGAGCGGGCAGCTCTACGTCGATCCGTGCTTTGAAGCGAACTATGCCGGGGCTAAATCTGTGGGTTTGCCAGTTGGCGTATATGCTTACACCGTTGCGGTAACGGAAGGCATGGCAAAGAAGGAGCTGAACCTGCTCAAGACCTGCCTGGAAGGAAAGAGCTTTGAGCTGCCCATTGCCATGGACGTGGAGGACCCCCGTCTGAAAAGTCTGCCCGCAGCCGAGTTGACGAAACTTGTCAAAATGGAGCTCAGGGAGATCGAAAAGTGGGGGCTGTACGCGATCCTGTACACCTACTCGAACTTTGCCGACTACAACCTGAACATGTGGCAGCTAAACGACTTTGACCTATGGCTGGCGGACTACCGGAACAAGCGGCCGACCCGCAAGCACGGTATGTGGCAGTACAGCTCCAAGGGCAAGGTGGCTGGTGTGAGCGGCGTAGTGGACATGAACCATGTCTACAAGGATTACCCGAGTATCATTGCAAAAGCGGGTCTGACAAGCGTGAAGGGAGCGTGAACCCCACGGAAAGCTTTATCGTGACCCATTTCAACGAGGTGGTCTCCCTGATCATCGCGGCGGCACTGGGATGGGCGGGGAAGGCGTTCTACGCCACCATCCAGGAGCAGAAGGCACTGAAAAAAGCGGTGAAGGCTCTGCTCCACGACAGACTCTATCAGAGCTGCCGGTACTACATCCAGCAAGGGTATGTTGACTCGGAAGGGCTGACCAACGTGGGGCTTGTATACGAGGCGTACCACGAACTGAAGGGCAACGGCACCGGCACGAACCTATACGAGCGGATGGAGGCACTGCCGCTGCGGGAAGATCACACAGCCTGAACAGGAGGACTTCAAAATGGAGAAATACACCAATGCAAGTGCTGCGACCTGGGCGAGAACCATCTGCCTGATCGTGGCACTGCTGAACAGTCTGCTGGCTTCGTTCAACAAGAGCCCGCTGCCCATCGACAACGAGCAGCTCCAGCAACTGGTCAGCACCCTTATCACCGTTGTGGTGGCCATTATCAACTGGTGGAAGAACAACTCCTTCACCAAGGAGGCCATCGAGGCAGACGAACTGTTTGCACGACTGAGGGCGGAGAACAACGCCAGGAAGTAATCAAAATGGAGCCTGAAGTTGAGTTCTTGCTGGGATGATATTCTGGCAGATGACGTAGGGCTCATAGAAGAATACCCTGTAGGCTGCCTTCGGGCGGTTTTTACAGGGTATTTTCTTTTTTTTGCGTGCGAATAGTCCATGGGAGCGATGGGCTGAGGATGAAGGATTCAGGATGTAGTTTTGATGTGTCAGTGGAAAATCAACATTTTTTTCGGAAGATGGACGATTGCGACATGGAATTAAAGAAACGCACAGGAACGTAAAATGAAGTTCGATGATTGTGCATCAATTGTACATGAGTGGAGAGGAATGGACGATGATTCAATGGATTTTTCGTACAAAAGAATCTGTGTAACACGATTTCTATTTGAGAAGCAAGTGCTAACAGACGTATCTATGCTTTATAATGTGTAAAATCAGCCCCCGGAGAACCGCAAAAAGTTCTCCGGGGGCTTTTTGTTCTGCTTTAAAGCACTTTGGCACCGTTTGCGGTCAATTTGAAGGTTGCACCCAGCATATCCGCTGCCCCGCGGCACATCAGCATCCGCTACAAACTAATTGCTGTAAAATCTATGTGCAAAAGTGGCTTCGCATTTTCATTTCTCTTCCCAGCAAATCGAATTCGTGCTACAATAGAATCGGACAATTCAAAGAGGGGGAACATAACATGAAAATACAATCTGTTGCCATTTTGGGCGCTGGAGCGGTGGGCTCTTACATCATTTGGGGGCTTTCTAAAAAGGATAATATCCGTCTGGGTGTGATAGCGGAAGGCGACCGTGCCCGGCGGCTGAAAGAAAGCGGCTGCGCCATCAATGGAGCAGTTTACCGCCCGGAGGTCTGGACCCCGCAGGAAGCGCAGGGTGTAGACCTGTTGGTCGTTGCACTGAAATATGGCTCACTGCCCGGAGCTCTGGAAGGCATCAAGACCGCTGTCGGTAGCAATACCGTTGTGATGAGTCTGATGAACGGTGTGGACAGCGAAGAGCTGATCGCCGCACAGGTAGGTGCAGAGCATCTGCTGTATTCCTTCATTAAGGTTGCATCTCACAAGGAAGCAGACGGTTACCATTTTGACCCGGATGCAACATTGGGTGTGATCTATGGCGAGCGATTTGCACCGTTTGAGAGTGAACGTGTCAAGGCAGTGCGGGAACTGTTCACGGATTCCGGGGTCAACTTCCGGGTTACGGAGCACATTCAGGAAGAGATGTGGAGCAAGTTCCGGCTGAACGTCTGCAATAATCTGCCGCAGGCGATTCTGGGGGCCGGTGTAGGCTGTTACCGGGACAGCGTCCACATGAAAGCCATCAGCGATGGCCTGCGCCGGGAACTGGAAGCCATTGCAACTGCACGGGGCATAGATCTGCGCATTGCAGATGCCGTCAGCTACGGGTGCGCTGTTCCTGCCACGGCCCGTTATTCCACTCTGCAGGATCTGGATGCCGGACGGCATACAGAGATCGATATGTTCTCGGGAGCGCTGATGCGGATGGGAAAGGAGCTTGGGATTCCCACGCCGTATAACGAGTATACCTACCACATGATCAAGGCCATGGAAGAGAAAAATGACGGCCTGTTCGATTATGATGGCACGGAGGAACCCACCTGGGCAAAATAAAGCGACTGTCTTGTTAGGATTCGGCACATTCACTCCCGAGTCACCGGCAGCACTTTTTGCTGTATTTTGTTTTTGAAATATGGTATAATTACTGTATTGGTATTGGGAAAAGGAGAGTAAACGAACGTGGAACTGGAACAGGCACGCAAACGCGCGGAAGAGCTGCGCGTGGTCATTGAAAGGAACAACCGTTTATACTATGATCAGGATGCCCCGGAGCTGGAGGATTTTGAATATGACGCTTTGACCCGGGAGCTGAAAGCATTGGAAGCAGAATTCCCGCAGCTGGTCACTGCGAATTCCCCGACCCAGAAAGTGGGCGGAACCCCCAGCGGGCGCTTTGCCAAGGTGACACATGCTGTGAAGATGGAAAGCCTTTTGGATGCGTTTTCCTTCGATGAACTGCGCGATTTCGACCGCCGGGTACGGGAAGCCGGGATCGAGCCGGAATATGTCGTCGAGATCAAGATCGACGGCCTTTCCTGCAGCTTGGAATATGAGAACGGCGTACTTGTGCGTGCTTCCACCCGCGGTGACGGCGTGGTGGGTGAAGATGTGACAGCCAATGTCAAGGCCATCAAGCGCATTCCAAAGACTTTGAAAAATGCCCCGGAATATCTGGAAGTGCGCGGTGAGGTCTATATGCCGCACGATGCCTTCCAGCACCTTTGTGCGGAACAGGAATTACAGGGTGCGGCACCATTCAAAAATCCGCGCAATGCCGCCGCAGGGTCTCTGCGTCAGAAGGATTCTAAGATCACCGGCAGTCGGGGGTTGTCCATCTTCGTATTCAATGTTCAGCAGGTGCGGGGCAGGGAACTGACCAGCCATGCCGAAAGCCTCGACTACCTCAAGAGTCTGGGCCTGCCGGTCTCCCCGCGTTATCATATCGTGCATGATATCGAGGATGCCATTGCAGAGATCGAGCAGATCGGCCAGAACCGTGCAGCACTGGATTTTGATATGGACGGTGCTGTGATCAAGGTGAACAACTTTGCACAGCGGGAACTGCTGGGATCCACCAACAAATTCCCGCGCTGGGCCATTGCGTTCAAGTATCCGCCCGAGGTCAAGGAGACTACATTGCGCAGTATTGAAGTCGGCGTGGGACGCACCGGCGTTCTGACTCCCACCGCCTGCTTTGACCCGGTCTTTCTGGCAGGTACCACGGTTTCCCGTGCCACCCTTCACAATGAAGATTTTATCCGTCAACTGGGTCTGTGTATCGGAGATACCATTCAGGTGCGCAAGGCGGGTGATATCATTCCGGAGGTCATCGGTGTGACCCGCCATGAACCGGATGCTCAGCCTTACCAAATGCCGGAATTCTGCCCCTCCTGCGGTGCCCCGGTAGTGCACCTGGAAGATGAAGCCGCATTGCGCTGTGTCAACCCGGAATGCCCTGCGCAGGCACTCCGCAATATCATCCACTTCGCATCCCGGGATGCCATGGACATCGACGGTCTGGGCACCATGGTCGCCACGCAGCTGGTGGATAAGGGGCTGGTACACTCTGCGGCAGATCTCTATGACTTGACAATAGAGCAGCTGCTCACACTGGAAAAGTTCAAGGAAAAGAGCGCAAACAATCTTCTGCAGGCGATCGAAGCTTCCAAGCAGAACAATCTGGATAAGCTGATGTTTGCGTTTGGAATCCGCAACATCGGCGATAAAGCCGCCGCATTGCTGGCAGAGCATTTTGGCTCTCTGCAGGCCATCCGGGAAGCAACCGAGGAGCAGATCGGCGAGATTGATGGTTTTGGCGGCGTGATGGCCCAGAGCGTGACTGAATTCTTTGCCAAGGATGGCACTACCGATCTGGTGCACCGTCTGGCCGATGCCGGTGTGAACATGCAATGGAAGGGGGAGCCCAAGGGCGATAAGCTCGCCGGGAAAACGCTGGTTGTGACCGGAACGCTGGAAACACTCTCCCGCAGTGAAGCCGAGGCGCTCATCGTAAAGAATGGCGGCAAAGCCAGCGGTTCTGTTTCCAAAAAAACAGCTTATGTGGTGGCTGGTGCTGCCGCAGGTTCCAAGCTGACCAAAGCACAGGCACTGGGTGTGCCTGTGCTGACCGAAGCAGAGTTCCTTGCTATGATCGCAGAGGATAAGTCCCAGCAATAATCAGAAAACCTGTTCTAAAAAGCCCGTACAGTTTGGATGCTGTGCGGGCTTTTCTGTGCCCTGTGGGTTCTAACCTCCGGGTCGGTGCATACATTGATGGCAAAGGACACGGAAGGAGAACAGAAGATGGACGAGTATTATCAGGTGGTGCAGACACTGCCCCAATGGCTGGCAAGGCCGCTGGGGCAGCTCCCATCAGAAGACGCAGAGACTGTACATGAGCTGCGGCTCCGGCTGGGCTGTGCTCCACAGTTTACGGTACGAGGGCGAAGCTGCACGCCTGCACAGCTGGCACCTGAACTGAACGCACTGCAAACGATGCAGCTGACCCCGTTGCAGATGGAAGAGATCCTGTTCACCCTCTGCGGCGGTTCAGTCCATACCCATCAGACAGAGATCGCACAGGGCTATGTTACACTGGAAAATGGCTGTCGGGCAGGGCTTGGCGGGCGTTTTTTGCAAAACCCAGAACAGGGCACGGTTCTGCAGGAGCTTACCTCTGTCAACCTGCGCATTGCCCGGGAAAAGACCGTTCCGCTTCCACAGGAACTGACCGCAGCATTGCGGGGGCATTTCATCGGGATGCTTCTTGTTGGAGAGCCGGGCAGCGGCAAGACCACATTGCTGCGCAGTATTGCCCGGGAGCTCGTCCGGCAGCAGAAGATCCTTTCGGTCATTGATGAACGGCGGGAGCTCTTTGCCGGGAATACACACGGCGAGGCGCTGGATGTTCTTGCCGGGCTCCCCAAGGGACAAGCAGTGCAGATGGCATTGCGCACCCTTTCGCCACAGGTGATCCTGCTGGATGAGCTGGGAGGTCTGGATGAGGTCACAGCGCTGGAGCAGGGCCTGTTCAGCGGGGTGGATTTTATCGCCACCCTTCATGCTGCCACACCCGAGGAGGCGACCATGCGCCCACAGGTAAAATATCTGATGGAGCGCGGCGCGGTGCGGGTGCTCGTCTGGCTGACCGGCAGACAAGCACCCGGCTGCATCGGGGAGGTGCGGTTTCTATGAGCCCTCTGCGCTGGATGAGTGTCTGCTGTTTTGTCGTCTGCGGCTGGTGCGCAGGCGACAGCTTTCATCAGCAGGCGCAGGCGCATCTGGAAGCCCTGCGCAAAACGCTGGATCTGCTGGAAACGCTGCATCAGCAGATCAGCTTCCGCCGCAGTGACCTGAATCTTCTCTGCCGGAAGTTGATACAGGATGGGCAGCTTCCACCAGAAACGGTTTCGTTACAAACGCTGGAGCCCTTTCCCTCCCTGACCTTAGAAGAACGCACCCGCTTCTCAGAATGTTTTTCAGGCCTGGGGCGGTTGGAAGCGGAGCAGGAGTGCAGACGGCTTGAATTGTATCAGGCACAATTTCAGGCAGCCTTGCAGGAAGGTGAAGCTGCGGCCCGGACGCAGTCGATGCTTTCGCACAAGCTGGGCCTGGCCGCCGGGCTTGCAGCTGCCATTCTGCTGGGATGAATCAGCTCAAAAGGAGAGGATGCGGATGGAGATTGACCTTATCTTCAAAATTGCGGCCATTGGCATCATTGTTGCCGTGCTGAACCAACTGCTGATCCGCTCCGGGCGAGAGGATCAGGCAATGATGACGACATTGGCAGGTCTGGTGGTCGTGCTGTCCATCCTGGTCAAACAGATCAGTGTGCTGTTCGTTACCATCAAGTCGCTGTTTGCACTATGAGTGCAGCCGTGGCTGTGTTCGGCATTGCGCTGCTCGCGGCACTGCTCTATGCGGTTCTGGAAAAGCAGGCCCCCGCCTATGCACTCCTGCTCTCCTTTGGGGCAGCGCTGGTGCTGCTGGTGCGGGCAGGGACAAGCATCCGGACAGTACTTTCCGGCATAGCACGCCTGGCTGGACAAGCTGACAGCGGGGCTTTTTCCTGCCTTGTACGGAGTGCGGCTATTGTTCTGCTGACAGATTATACCCGCACCCTGTGTGAGGAAGCCGGGGCAGAATCTTTAGGGTGGTGTGTTGGACTGGCAGGTCGGTGTCTTGTACTGGCAGCGGCGTGGCCCTTGCTGGAAGAGATCCTGCAGACGATTGGGAGCATTGCAAGATGAAGAACTGGAAGTGGTGGGCTTTTCTGCTGGTGGGGACAAGCTTCTGCCTGTGCGCCCCGACAGCTTTTGCAGCAGAGAGTGCCGGTTTGCACACACAGCTGCCGGGAGCAGAGCTCTGGCAGCCTTATCTTGACCAAAGTCCTGTGGATGCTTTGCAGGTAGCAGAAGACCCGTGGAGCGTTCTGCAAGGTTTTTGCACTTCGTCTCTGTTCCAGACACTGCGGGAAAGCATCCGCGGTTATGCGGCACTGCTGTTGTTTCTGCTCCTGTCTGCCATAGTCAGTCTGTTTCTGGGGGAGGGAGGTGATCACAGCTGGTGTGATCTTGTCTGCGCCGGTGGATGCGGGATCCTCCTGTGGGAACCATTGCTTGAAATTGCCCGGCAGCTGTGCGCGCAGATCGAAAGCTGGAACCGCTTTCTCTCCGGTTTTCTTCCGGTCTATGCCGGTGTTCTGATCATGGGCGGTGAGACAAGTGCCGGGGCCGCCGCAAGCGGCTTTTTTCTGACATTGCTTTGTCTGCTGGCACAGGCCCTGACGGCCTTTGTACCGCCCATTCTGGAATGCTTCCTTGCATTGAGCATGGCCTGCTGTATCACGGAACAGAGCTGCCTGGGGAACCTGTGCAAAGCGGCAGGGACACTGCTGCAAAAGGGACTTTCCCTTACTGGAAAGCTGCTGGCTGCACTGTTTGGATTCCAGCGCATCTCTGCTGCACAGCTCGACCGAACGGCGCTGCGCACAGGACAGTTTCTCACCGGCACCATTCCCATTGTGGGGCAGAGTTTGAGCGATGCTTCCGAGGCTGTTCTGGCAGGCATCCAATTGCTCAAAAGCGGCCTTGGAATGGCCGCTATCCTGATTTTATTGGCTGAGTTTCTGCCACTGTATCTCGGGATGCTTGCACATCTGGGATGTATCGTTCTCTGTGGGACGCTGTGCAGCCTGACCGGAAACAACCGTGGACAGGCACTGCTTACCTGCTTTGCTTCTGCTGTCCGGTGTATGATGGCCTGTATCGCACTCTTTTTCGGGCTGGCCGTAACAGGAACCGCACTTCTTTTTATGCTGGGAGGCGTTTGATGCAGACATTGAAAAGTGCAGCCGTGGTCTTTTGCACTGCCTGTATCTGCGCAGAGCTGCTGGCCCGGCTCACAGGAAACAGCTGGGCCCGGCGGTGCATAAAAGCCGTGGCTGGACTATATATTTTAGTGGTGCTTTTACAGGTCATCCCTCAGCTCCGGACAGAAGTTCAGTCCTTTTCTGTGCCGGATCTTTCGCCCACATCCATGGGCACGCTGGAAGATGCCATTCGGGCTGAACTGGATGCCCGCAGCAGCGGACAGGAAGCAAAGGAGGGGAACCTTTCCGGATGAAGAGCAGGGAACAGAGCCTCTTTGCTGGTTTGCTCCAGAAGCAAAACCGCACCCAGCTCGCGATCATTCTGGGCGCGGCGGCAATGCTGCTGATCTTATTCTCAGAATTATTCTCGACCCCCGCAAAACCCGCAGCAAATGCGGGCAGTCCTGCTGCTGTTTCAGAAACTGCCTACCGGGAGCAATTGGAAACACAGTTGACAGAGCTGATCGAACAGCTCGATGGGGCAGGAAAGACCGTTGTGATGGTGACACTGGAAAGTGGGGAAGAAACGATCTATGCTGTGGATACGCAGTCCGGCCAGATGCAAAACCAGGAGACCCATGTTCTGCTGGAGGATGGCTCCGCCCTGGAAGAGACGACCTATCTGCCTGCTGTCTGCGGTGTGGCTGTTGTCTGTGATGGTGGGGGAGATGTCCGGGTCGCCGCCCGTATCACAGAGCTTGTCCGGGCACTGCTGGATCTTTCGGCCAATCGAATTTGTGTAGAACAGCGCAAAGGATAACGCACCATGTAATATAAGGAGGAAACAGCTATGAGAGCCATCTCGAAGAATACCCGCAAAGCAACAGCCATTACTCTGGCAGCAGCACTGGTCATTGCCGTTTATCTGAACTGGCAGTATGCCCGCACCGGTGTGACGCTGGAAGAGGATGCAGTCAACGTTTCTGCCGTCAGTCAGGAGACCGTTCCCGTTACGGATGAACTGATGACTGAAGCCGAAGCGGTTTCCAGTGCCAACAAGAATTATGGTGAAGCTCAGCTTGTGAGCGTTGCAAACAACAGCGGCTCCAAGTTCTTTGAGGAAGCGCGGCTCAAGCGGACCAAAGCCCACGATGAAGCCATGGACAGCATTCAGAAAGCACTGAAATCCGCTTCTCTCTCCACGGAAGAAAAGAAGGAGTACACCAGCCAGCTGACCGGAAACCTTGCGGATCTCAACGCGGAAAACGAGATCGAGACACTGGTCAAGGCCAAGGGGTTTGCGGATTGTCTCTGCTTTCTGCAGTCAGGTCGGGCCGATCTGACTGTTATGACCTCGGGCGATGCCTTAACGGCCGCACAGGTAGCGCAGATCCGTGACATTGTGTTGAGCAAGAGCAGTGTGACAGCCCAAAATATCACCGTTGTTGAGGTAAAGTAAGGGAGCAGTTGCGGCAGACAACAGAATGTGGTAAACTAAAACAGAACAATGAAATTGAGCGCCGCTTTTCCAGCGGCGTTTTTGCAGGGAGTGCACCATGAAGGAACCAAAGCTCAAAACTGTTTACGTCTGCTCCAACTGCGGTGAAACCAGCCCGCGCTGGATGGGCCGCTGCCCCAGCTGCGGCAGCTGGAATACCATGAATGAGGATGTTGTTGCGGAAGCGCCCAAGGTGGGGCTTTCCAGCAGCAAAGCGGCAGCATCTGCCCGGCAGGAGGGTGTTACTTCGCTGACAGCCCGGCGGTTGGCCGATATCAGCACTACGGAAGAGAAAAGCCGCATCCTGACCGGCATATCGGAGCTTGACCGGGTGCTGGGCGGCGGCATTGTGCTGGGCGGCGTGGTTCTGCTCAGCGGCGAACCGGGTGTTGGCAAATCTACGATGCTTTTGCAGCTCTGCGGTGCTATCTCCAACCAGCATTCTGTTCTGTATATCACGGGTGAGGAATCTGTCCGTCAGGTCAAACTGCGTGCTGCACGGTTGAAAGTGCCGCAGGAAAACATCTATCTTGCTGCAGAGAACGATGTGGACGAGATCTGCGGCCTGATCGAAAAGGAAAAGCCGGAGCTTGTAGTCATCGACTCTATCCAGACGATGCGCTGTATGGATCTTTCTTCCTCTGCCGGTACGGTCAGTCAGGTCAAGGAGAGCGCCGCCCGTCTGCTGGCGGTGGCCAAAAAGCAGGAGATTCCCATGTTCATTGTGGGCCATGTCAACAAAGACGGAGCCATTGCAGGCCCCAAGGTCATGGAGCACATCGTGGATACTGTGCTCTACTTTGAGGGCGACAAAATGCTGCCTTATCGCATTCTGCGGGCTGCCAAGAACCGCTATGGCTCCACCAATGAACTGGGCATGTTTGATATGACAGGGCAGGGGCTGGAGGAGATCGAAAACCCTTCCCAGATGCTTTTGGAAGGCCGTCCGCTGGGGGTTTCCGGCAACTGCGTCGCCTGTACGATGGAGGGTAGCCGCCCCATTCTAAGCGAGATCCAGGCCCTTGCCACCAAAACGAATTTCCCGGCACCGCGCCGTGCCTGCAGCGGCTATGATTATAACCGCATGAATCTGCTCATTGCCGTTCTGGAAAAGCGGGCAGGGTATTTCTTTGGCAATCTGGATGTCTATATCAACATAGTGGGCGGCATTGCCCTGCGGGATACTGCCTGCGATCTGGCGGTCTGCCTGTGTATGGTGTCGTCTCTGCTGGACTGCCCCGTGAGCGATAAGCTCATTGCCATTGGAGAAGTGGGGCTGGGCGGTGAGGTGCGCAGTGTGCCCAACCTTGAACAACGCCTGCGGGAAGCCGAGCGCATCGGCTTTGAGCGGGCTGTGGTGCCAAAACACAGCCTTGCCCACCTGAATCCGGCAGATTATCCGGGCATGAAGCTGATAGGTGCGGCTTATATCTCGGATGCGATCCATGCATTGAAATCAGACCGGTTGTAACGAATTTACGGAGAAACTATGTCAATCTATCTTGATGAAAAAAATCCGGGCAAGCATCCGCCGTTTGATGATGCTTCGCCGGATATTGTGGAATATGTGCGGTACCTGGAGGTGATCGCGGGCAAAAGCGCCAACACGGCCTTCAGTTATTACTGCGATCTGCGCGGTTTTTCCCGTTTTATGAAACGCCGCCGCGGGCTGGTTCCGGCAGATACGGAGATCAAGGATATTGACCCCAAGGGTCTGGATACAGCCTTCTGGGGCAGTGTGAGTAAAGAGGACATCTATGAATATCTCTATTTCCTGAACCGCGAATGCGGCAACAAGAAATCCTCGACCGCCCGGCGGCTGGCCAGCCTGCACGGCTTTTATGATTACTTGGTCAATCAGGTCAATAAGCTGACAGAGAACCCGACTGCCTCCATCAAGCCGCCCAAGCAGGATAAAGTCCTGCCCAAATATCTGACAGCGGAACAGTCCATGGATCTGCTGGAGAGCACGCAATATCAGAGCGATTTTCCGGAGCGGGATTACTGCATGGTGGTTCTGTTCCTGAACTGCGGAATGCGGCTTTCTGAGTTGGTGGGCATGGATCTGGGCGATATCGACCTGGAACAGCGGCAGATCAGGCTCTTTGGCAAGGGTCACAAGGAACGGATGGTCTATCTGAATGAGGCCTGCGTCGAAGCACTGCAGCTCTACCTGGCCAAACGCAACACGATGGAGGGCCTGAATCCAAAGGAAAAGGCTGTGTTTGTGACGCGCCGCCGGAAGGAGCGCATTTCCAACCGCAGGGTGGAGCAGCTCGTCACCGGTGCCATGAAAGCGGCCGGGCTCAAGGGCTTTTCCACCCATAAGCTGCGTCACACTGCGGCAACGCTGATGTATCAGACCGGCAATGTGGATATTTTGACCCTCAAGCAGCTGCTGGGTCACAGCAGTGTGGGTACAACGCAAATTTATACGCATCTGCAGGAATTTCAGGTGCGTGCCGCCATTGAGCAGAACCCGCTGGGCACGGTCACACCTGAAAAAGCACGCTTGGATACAACAAAACGGGCAACAGGGGAGAACAGAGGGGAAAATAACGCCGATTCGATAGATGTTGAAGAAGCTGCCAGCCCGATGGAAGCTTTTGAGGGTGCTGCCAATGATGGCATCCGGGTGGATATCTCTTCTATGACCGGGGATAAGGAAACTGTATGAACTATATCAACTTCTCTAAGAGCTATCATGTGCGGATGTTGACAGAACGCGATATTCCGCTGGTTTTAGCTCTTTGTGAGAAAAACACACAGTTTTATGAACATTGTCCGCCATTTGTAACTGCGGAAAGCATTCTGGATGATATGTGTGCCTTGCCGCAGCGCAAAATGGACGAACCTCAGGATAAGTATTATCTCGGATTTTTTGATGGTGCCGAGCAGCTTGTGGCTGTGATGGACTTTATTGACCATTATCCAACGGAACGAAGCTGCTTCATCGGATTCTTTATGATGGAGCGTTCTGTACAGGGACATGGCATTGGGAGCAGGATCATCACAGAGCTGTGTACGTATCTGCACAGTCTGGGCTACGAGTATATCCGGTTGGGTTACGTGGATGGCAACAAGCAAAGTGAATCGTTCTGGAAAAAGAATCAGTTCACAGATACTGGATTGAGAAATCACTCGCAGGACTATACGGTCGTTGTAATGAACCGGATGCTGTAACAGATCAATAACAGGAAAAACGTGTGTAAAAAACGCAAAATACACAGTTATTGTAAAACAGGCCGCCAGAGCTCAGATTGAGCCGAGGCGGCCTTAAAAACGCCCAAAACTGGAAAAGAGGGCTTTTTCACTCCCCTATGTTTCGCATAACCTGCATTATACGAAAAGACAATAATCAAAAAATCAGACCCTCCTCTCTCTTCCCGCTGCGGGTTCTGAGATCTCAGAGGGTCTGACCGATCAACTGTTGTTATAGAAAATATGTACCCATCACTCTTCCGGCAATGGTGTGGTTTCAAAGTATGCGCAGATCGCTTCATAGTATGCACGCGCAGTCCGCTTGCATCCATCCTCACTGCCGAACTGGGCTACATCGGTATCGCTGGTCACAAAACACTGCTCCGCCAGCACTGCTGGACAATTTACATCTTCCAGAATCGTAAAGCTGCGCTCTACCCGCACTTCCTTGTGGCTGCTCTCCACCAGCTGTTTTACTTCCCCTTGGTAATAAATGTATCGGATTCCACCGCGTCCCCGCAGGCTGGCCCCTGCCGCCTGCATAGCCCCGGCAAGCTGCTTTGCAAAATAATAGCTCTCCTGATGGTATGCTCGTCCTGGAACAGCCGGATAACATTCAAACCCGGCTGCGCTGGAGCCTTCGGGTGCTGAATTGCCGTGGACAGACAGCAACAGATCCGGATCCTGTGCATTGGCGGCAGCGGCGCGTTCAGCAGGTTTTGCGGTGCTGTCGTAACTTTCCCGGGTGGTCAGTGGGATATAATTGGGGTCACGCTCCAGCCAGGCGCTCAAAGCCTCCGCTGTGGTAGCGGTCATCTCGCTTTCCTGCACCACTCCCCTTGCACCCGGATCTGAGCCGCCATGTCCTGCATCGATCACAATACGGTACGGCGGCTCACCGATGGTCGGACGAAAATCATCATCGTCCACGGTCGGTGTTGGCTGTCCAATGGAGAAAGCCGCCTGCCACAGATACAGCCCAAAACTGACACCAATAAAACAGAGAACCAGAACCAATGCGCTGCCAAAGGAAAAGCCATTGCCCCTTTTCTTTCTTTTGCGCTGTACCGAATGTTTTGCCATGATGACTTCCCTGCCGTTTTATAAGAAACGCCCGCCCAAAGAATGATCTTCCGGACGGGCGCTGCCGGGAAACTCCCGGTATGTTTTTACTTCAATTCAACCACGGTCACACCGCTCTCGCCCTCACCATAACGGCCCAGCCGGAAGCTTTTTACCATCCGGTTTCCGCGCAGATGTTTGTGGATCGCAGTGCGCAGAGCACCGGTACCGTTGCCATGGATCAGGTACACCACTGTCTGCCCGTTCAGAATGGCGCGATCGATATAAGCATCCACCTCAGGCAGAGCTTCATCCACAGTCAGGCCCAGCAGATTCAGCTCCATTTTGGCCGAACGCTGCACACGCTCTACCCTGCCGTTGGGCCGGTTTGCATCGCCCGTCAGGCGGGAATAGCGCTGCTGTGCCTTGGTTTTGGGCTGAGGCTCTTTGATGAGCTTATCCGGCTGCTTCAGGCCCTTGAGCGGGACCTTGGTCTTGATGATGCCGGCACGCACCAGAACATCGCCGTTTTTATCCGGCAGTGCCAGCACGGTGGCCAGCTGGTTGAGCTCTGCAATACAGACCTCCTGCCCTACCTTGACTTCTTTCAGTGGGACAAACTCCTTGACAGGGTTATGCACCACCTCAGTACCGATAAAGAGCTTTTCAGACTCTTTCTTTGCGATCTCGCGGGCACGTTGGGCTTTCTGCTGGGTGCTCAGGCGCTCGTCCTTCTGCAGCTGGCGCAGCTCATCGGTCAGTGCATACGCCTTGCTTTCCACCTGCTGTGCCAGCGCACGTGCCTTGGCACGGGCAGCTTCCAACTCGTTTTCGCCCTGCTGGATCAATTCATCCCGCTTTTTCTGAGCGGTCTCCAGCTGGTGAGAAGCCTCATTCTTCAGCTCCTCAACCTCGTCCTGGCTCTCTTTCAGCTGCAGCTTCAGGTCGTCCAGCTGGCCCAAAACTGCATCCAGGCGCTTATCCTCGGCAGACAGATGCTGTTGGGCTGCCTCAATGACGCGCTCCGGGATGCCCAGCTTCTCACTGATGAGGAAGGCGTTGGACTTGCCGGGCACACCTACGCTCAGCTTGTAAGTCGGGCGCAGTGTCTCCAGATCAAACTCGCAGCTGGCATTGACTACACCCTTGGTTTCCAGCGCAAACACCTTCAGTTCGGCGTAGTGAGTGGTTGCCATCAGCAGCACACCGCGGCGGCGTAGTTCCTCGATGATGGCCACGGCCAGCGCTGCACCTTCGGCAGGGTCAGTGCCCGCGCCAAGCTCATCCAATAAGACCAGCGTGTGCGGCATGGCAAGTTCCAGAATACCGGTGATCTTCTTCATGTGGCCGGAGAAAGTAGAAAGACTCTGTTCGATGCTCTGCTCATCACCGATGTCCACAAGAAATTCATCGAACACGCAGATCTCACTACGTTCATCGGCAGGAATCAGGAAGCCGCACTGTGCCATTGCGCACAGCAGACCCGCCGTTTTCAGGGTGACGGTTTTACCACCGGTGTTCGGGCCGGTGATGATGAGCGAATCGTACGCTTTACCCAACGCAATGTCCACAGGTACACACTTTTTGGGGTCAATGAGCGGATGACGCGCCCGAATGAGCGAAAAGGAGCTGTCGGTGCGGACAGAGGGCTTGAATGCCTTCATATCCAGAGCCAGACGAGCCTTTGCCAACAGCACATCAATTTCCAGCATTGCCTTGTAGCTGTACTGGAACTGAGGCTCAATGGCAGCTACCTGTGCCGTAAATGCCACCAGAATGCGTTCGATCTCCTGCGCTTCTTGTGCACGATACTGCAGAATGCGTGCATTTGCCTCCACGACCGCCTGCGGCTCCACAAAGACGGTAGCACCGGTGGACGAGACATCATGGATGATGCCGCTCACCTCGCCGCGATACTCGCTCTTAACGGGCACAACATACCGTCCATTGCGGATGGAGACCACACTCTCCTGCAAATACTTGGAGGTGTCCATATTTCGGACCATGCTTTCCAGCCGGTCGCGGATGCTGTTCTCCGTAGCGCGGATCTTTTTGCGCAGCTCGTTCAGGGTGTGGGAAGCCGTGTCTGCCATGGCATCCGGAGCCAGAATGGCGCTGGAGATCTGCTGCTCCAGCCCGGGCTGAGGTGCCAGCGCGTAGAACAGGTCATCTGTAGGCAGGGCATCATGTTCCGAGGAGCCATACCAGCTGGTCAGGTTCTGAAAGTTGCGCAGAGCGCCGGCCACCATCAGCAGCTCCCCCATTGAGAGCACACCGCCCTTGACCGCACGGGCTACCAGAGAGCTGACACCCTCTACCCCGCCAAAGCGCGGAGACCCGTTTTTGATGAGCAGACTGTTGATGGCATCGGTCTGTTCCAGCGCGTAACGTACTTCATCTGGGTCGCACTGAGGCTCCAGAGCCAGCAGCTGCTCTCTAGCTTCCTTGCACACGCAGCCCTCGGATGCACGCGCAATGATCTTATCAAGCTCTAAAGTTTTCAAATAGCTTGTTTCCATGTTTGTTCCCTATATCAAAATTGTTTATCCCGGTCAAGGCAGAACGGATTTCAAAAAGTCGTAACTTTTCAGCGGTTTGTCCAGGTGGGTCAAAGCGTAGCGCTCTGCCACCGCAGACAGCTTTGCCAGACTGCCGACCGAGATTTTGAATGCAAATATTTTCTTATCTTCTACAAGGCAGATATGACGCAGGGCATACAAGGCACCCATGTCCAGATTGCAGATTTTGCCCGCCTTTTTCGCACAGTCCTCACAGAGCAGAATGCCCTCCTGCGGGTCAAGATAAAACGCGGGGCCATCGTATTTTTCACAGATCCTGCAGCAGACCAGCTGCGGCAGAAAGCCGCACTCGCTCATGGTACGCAGCTCAAACACAGCCTTGACCACATGCAGGTCGGTTTTCCCCTCGCTGATCATATACAGGCAGTTCAGCAGCAGGCGCAGTTCCTTGGCAGCTTCCTCCCCCGTAGGAGAAAGCGCCGCCGCCATCTCGGCAAGATACATGGCAAGGCTCATCCCCTCGATGGTGGAGGAAATGCCGTGAAATACGTTGCGCACTTCCGCTTCCCGGATGGTGTACATATTCCGGCCGGGTAGCAGCACAAATTCAGAGTAGCAAAAAAGCCCGCAGGCGCTGAATAATTTGTTCTTCAGCCGCAGGCTGCTCTGTGCTGAGGCCGAAATGACCCCCAGCTCCGGTGTAAGAATGGTCAGAATCCGGTCAGATTCCTTGTACCGGGTCTCTTTTAACACAAGCCCAGGTGTTACGATCGTATCCATCTGCATATTCTCCCTGCCCGAGCAGTGTCCCGGGCAATGTAAAGAGAAAAATCAACGATTATTCGGGTTCTGTTTGAAGCCAAAGTTGTTCAGCAGAAACTCATTGTCCCGCCAATCTGCTTTGACCTTGACCCAGCACTGCAGGTTGACCCGGCAGCCCAGAAATTCCTCACAGTCTGCACGGGCAGAGCTGGCGATCTTTTTCAGCATCGCACCGCCCTTGCCAATGACCATGCCCTTATGGCTCTCGCGCTCGCAGTAGATATTTACATCGATATCCACCAGATCTGTACCGGGGCGCTCCTTGAAACGCTCCACCACGACCGCAATGCCGTGCGGGATCTCATCCCGCATATACAGCAGTGCCTTTTCACGGATGACCTCCGCCACCAGTTCCTTTTCCGGCATATCGGTGTAGGCATCATCGTCAAAGTAGTGCGGGCCCTCCACAGCATACTGGCTCAGGGCATCGAACAGTTCCTCACAGTGGTCGTCTGCCCGGACGCTTACGGTGTAAATGGCATCAAACACACCCAGCTCCTTGAGCTCAGCCTTGCGGGCTTCCAAATCAGCAGGCTCCTTGACAAGATCGGTCTTATTGATGACTGCAATGGCCGGGCCGCCGCTGCTGCGCAGAGCGTCCACCAGAACCATTTCCGGCTCATTCAGGGCACCGTATGGCTCAAACAGCATCATGGAAACATACACATCCGCGATGGAATCGCTGGCCGTCTTGTCCATCCGCTTGCCAAGCTTATTGTGGGCCTTATGCACGCCCGGGGTGTCCAGCAAAACATACTGCAGAGGGCCGCGGGTCACAACGCCGGTGATGCGGGTGCGGGTCGTCTGGGGTTTGGAGGTGACAATGGCCACCTTCTCCCCCACCAGACGATTGGTCAGGCTGGATTTGCCCACGTTCGGGCGGCCGATGACCGCCACGAACACAGATGAGGTATCGTAATGCTGCTGCATGGGTGCTGCGTTTTTCAAAATAGAACTCCTATCCTTTGCCGATATCTGTGATCATTCCGTATAGCTGACGGTGCGGGGCAGGCCAAGCTGGGTCAGCACAGCCTCTTCCTTTTCGCGCATCCGCATGGCTTCCAGACCGCCGTTCTCATGGTCGTAGCCCAGCAGATGCAGCATGGAGTGAACGGTCAGGAAAGCGACTTCACGCTGCAACGGATGGCCGTAGAGCGTTGCCTGCTCCTGAGCACGTTCCATGCTGATGACGATATCCCCCAGCATCTTGCAGCCGTTGTTCTCATCCACATCGTAAACGCCGTTTTCTCCCAGAGGAAAGCTCAACACATCGGTGGGCATCGGCTTGTTGCGGTACTGGTTGTTCAGCTCTGCAATGGCAGCGTTATCCACAAAAGTCACGCTGATCTCAGCAGGCTCATCGAAGTGCTCATATTCCAGCACGGCATTGCAGGCGCGGCGGATCAGGATCCGCAGGCCCGAAGGTACTTTTACGACTTTCTGTGAATTGGTGATCAAAACTTTATTGGACATAACATTCCTCTCCCTTCATTTTATGCTGCAATTGCAGCTTTCCGCGTCGGTTTCAACGCTTGGCCGGGTGCGCAGCCGCTTCGTAGGCCTTGATGATCTCCTGCACCAGACGATGGCGGACAACATCCTTCTCCGTAAAATAGCACTGTGCAATGCCATCCACGTTCTTGAGAATATGCAGCGCATCCACAAGGCCGCTGCGGGTACGGTCCGGCAGATCGATCTGGGTCACATCGCCGGTCACAACCACCTTGGAACCTACACCCATACGGGTCAGAAACATCTTCATCTGCTCCGGCGTGGTGTTCTGCGCCTCATCCAGGATGATAAAGGAATCATCCAGCGTGCGGCCGCGCATATACGCCAGCGGAGCAACCTCAATGATCTGCTTTTCCACCAGGCGCTCATAAGTCTCAGCACCCAGCATATCGAACAGACCATCGTAGAGAGGACGCAGGTAAGGGTCTACCTTCTGCTGCAGATCACCGGGCAGAAAACCCAACTTCTCGCCTGCTTCCACGGCGGGGCGGGTCAGCACAATGCGGGAAACATCCTTGGCCTTGAACGCTTTGACCGCCATTGCAACGGCCAGATAGGTCTTGCCGGTACCGGCGGGACCCACGCCAAAGGTCACCACGTTCTTGCGGATAGCATTCAGATATTCCTTTTGGCCCAGTGTCTTGGGTCGGATGGGGCGGCCCTTGACTGTGACCGTGACAAAATCATCAGTCAGCTCCCGGACACGCTGCTCCTTTCCATCGTGAGCAAGGCTCAGGCAGTAGCGCACCGTTTGATCCTCCAGCGGCGTGTGGTTTTCGATCAGGAGCAGCATCCCCTCCACGGCACGCACAGCAGCGGCCACGTTGGCCTCCTCGCCAGAGAGGCGAAGCATCGTACCCCGGCAGACTGCCGTGACAGAGAACTCCTTTTCCAATAGACGAATGTTGCGGTCACAGTTGCCAAAGATGGCAGCGGCGATCTCCACACTATCCAACTCAATACTTTTTTCGGCCATGTAGCTCCTCCAGCGGTTTATGAATTTCCACATCTATTGTACCACCAAAGGCTCAAATAGAAAACTGTGAAACTTGCACAAAATATTTTCAACATTTTGGAGCGTGTTACAAAGCAGAACCCTGAAACATAAAAAATCGATGCTGCTCTACATTTCCGCAAAACAGCATCGATTTCATTTTATCGGATCGTAAAAAACGATTCTTCAGAAACTTTTCAATTAGAACCAGTCGCCGAAGCCCATCTTGACCAGGTTGTCGTGGCTGATCTTCAGGCTATCGAACGGATCACGGCCATAGCAGTCATCCTGCTCCACCAGGAAGTACTCGCCGCCGCCCTCCAGGCCAGCCTGGATGATAGCGGGCATATCCAGAGTGCCTTCGCCAACCTCAGCAAACTGCACAATGTTGGTGAAGTTGCTCATGAACTTCATCATGCCTTCCTTGCTGGTGAAGTCCACGCCGCCCTCGGGGATGGGCATCTCACCGATGCGGTAATCCTTCAGGTGGACCAGACGGATGCTGCCGGCATACTTCTTGATGAACTTAACAGGGTCCTGGCCGCCGCGGTGGATCCAGTGGCTGTCCAGCTCAAAGCCCAGAGCAGGAGCATTTGCGCGGATGATGTCCAGCAGGAACTCGCCGTCGTAACGAACGAACTCTACGTGATGGTTGTGGTAGTACAGGTCAATGCCGTCTTCCTTCAGCTTCAGAGCATACTCATTTGCTTCCTTGGCGAAATCCACGGCCTTCTGGTAGTTGCCCATGCAGGTCATGGGCAGCATGCCGATGCGCAGCATATCGCAGTCCAGCTTACGGCAGTCCTCAACGATCTTCTTATAGTCGTCTGGATTGCACAGGAACTCGCCGGGCATACCGGGCAGCATGGGAGAGGTGGATGCGGTGCAGGAAGAGACATTCAGGCCCAGCTCGTCGATAGCCTTGCGGAAGCCTGCAACGTTCTCAGCGGTCATGGGGACCTGAGAGATCTCGACGCAGTGATAGCCGATATCAGCCAGCTTGCCCATGCTCTCGTATGCGTCAAAGTGAGGCATCTTTGCGGGGGCAATGGTGCTCATCTGAACACCGATCAAACCTTTGTTTGCCATGGTTCATTTCTCCTTCTATCTGTGTTTTGCGGTCACGGAGCAACGGGATGGCCAGCCTTGCTGCTTGCATGGATGGCATCGATCAGCCGGATGCTCATTTCCGCATCTCTTACATGGATGTAATCGTCTGTGTTGTTCTCAATGGCGCGGTAGAACTTGTCGATCAGGATGCCATGAGAAGCACCAAAATAGAACTTGGCACCGGGCAGCTTCTCATTCTCGCACAGCTTGGTGCGCACACCATCTGCGTCGATCCGGAACAGAGCATCATCCTCGATCAGGAAGGAAGCCTTTTCGCAGGCAACCTTGATCTGGACGCTCTCGTTGGTGTAATCACAGTTGGTGGCAAAGAACACACCGTTTGCACCATTAGCAAAGTGCAGGCGGGCAGCTACGGTGTCCTCGACCTCAATGCCGTAATCTGCCAGCTGATTCACCGAGCCATGGATGGCATCGATATCTCCGCACAGATAATACAGCAGATCCAGCGTGTGAACACTCTGGTTGATCATGCAGCCGCCGCCAGCAGTTTTCAGCTGGCCGCGCCAGGGCTGTTCGTCATAGTAAGCCTTGCCGCGGAACCAGGGTACAAAGCCGCGGCAGCCGATGACCTTGCCATATTCGCCGCCATCGATGATCTTTTTCAGTTCAACGGTGGTGCGGTTCAGACGATTCTGCAGGCAGATGCCGATCTTGACCTCAGGATGCGCAGCCTCAAATTCCACGAACTCCTTGGCCTGTGCGGTGTTCAGACCCACCGGCTTCTCGCAGAAGACATTCACACCGTGGGAAGCAAAATACTCCGACACGGGCACATGCAGGTAATGCGGCAGGCAGAGATGTACCACATCGGGATGCTCCTTTTCCAGAAGCTCCTCATAGTCCGTATAGAACGGCACGGCCTTCGCTGCAGCAGGCAGCTTTTCCTGCACAGCGGGATTGTTATCGCACACGGCACACAGTTCGATTTCAGGATTTGCCACAATGATGGGCAGATGAACCTGAAAGATGGTGCCGCAGCCAATGATCGCAGCTCTTTTCATGGAAACGCAACTCCTTGTAAGCCTGGAACAGGCATTGCTTTTTTCAGGGATACTGATTACTCGCGGACGGGGAACTTGCCCTCAGCCTCGATCAGCTTGTTCAGCTCAGCAGCATACTCCTCGGGATCGCAGGGGTTGGAGACCTCGCGGCCGGTCCATGCAGACAGCTGGCTGCTGTTTGCCAGGTTGACACCGTTGATGCCGTCCTCGCCGGGAGCCAGCAGCGGGCTGCCGGTCAGGATGTGAGCAGCAAAGTTCTGCATAACGGTGGTGTGCTGGAAGCCCCAGCCGTCGTTGTTCTCAAAGGTCTCTTCGGTGTACAGCTTGGAACCTGCACCGTTGCCGCTGGTCAGCATGGCAACTTCCATCATGTTCATGTGCTCGTTCAGGTAATCCTCAGTGCAGGGGTTGCCTTCCTTATCGATGTAGTGGTAGACATGAGCGGTCTTGCTGTTGTCAACAACGATCTTGCCGCCGTCCAGGTCGATCTCCAGACGATCGGTGCCGATGGCATCGTGGGTGCAGGTGGTAAAGGTGCCGGTAGCGCCGTTAGCGAACTCGACCAGCATGGTCACGTCGTTCTCAACGCCGATGTTACGATGGCAGCCGTTGATGTTCTTGGAGAAGACCTTCACGGGGATACCGCAGATCCACTGCCACAGGTCGAGCTGATGGGGAGCCTGGTTGACCAGGACACCGCCGCCTTCGCCGCCCCAGGTAGCACGCCATGCGCTCTGCTGGTAGTAGCTGTCAGGACGCCACCAGGAGTTGATCATCCACTGAGAGCGGCGGATTTCGCCCAGCTCACCGCTGGCAACGATCTCCTTGATCTTCTGATACAGCTTGTTGGTGCGCTGGTTGAACATGATGCCGAAGGAAACCTCAGGGTGAGCCTTAGCGCAGGCGATCATCTTCTGAACATCCTTGCTGCGGACACCGGCGGGCTTCTCGCACAGAACATTCATGCCATGCTCCATAGCGTAGATGGAGATCTCGTGGTGCAGGTAGTGAGGAACGGTGGTGATGATGGCATCAACAGTGCCGCTGGCGATCATATCCTTCCAATCCTTGAAGAAGGGCACATCGGGGTACTGCTCCTTGCACATCTTCTCCTTTTCGGGGTCGATATCACACAGAGCGCCCAGTGCGCAGTTGTCGGGGCACGGTGCGCAGACCATGCCGGGGAACGGAGCGGGAGCGTTGGTCAGGAAGCGAGCGTAGCTGCCGCCCTGAGCACCGATACCGATCAGGCCATAACGAATCTTTCCTTCAGTCTTTTCCATTTGAATCTTCTCCTTTTTTCTGTTACGTTAAAATTTTGCCAGAATATCGCACAGTGCGTGATACTGTGCGGCGTAACCTTCAGCACCGTTTTTGTACTTGTTCTCACGGATGATGTTCTTTGCATCCGTGGTCTCAAGGCTCTGCAGGCTGTCAAACAGCACCAGATGCGGCTCAAGGGTCAGGAAGCCGGTATAGCCCTCTTCCACGATGGCCTTGTGCAGCAGCTCGGGGATCTTTCCCTCGCCGGTACCGCAGAGCACATTCTCCTTGTCGGTAGAAACGGCATCCTTGATGTGGATATATACAATGTACGGGCGGAGAGCATCCCAGCATTTGGCGGTATCCTCGCCGCACTGTACAAAGTTTGCAAAGTCGAATGCGGACTTGAAGTGTGCGCTGTTCAGCGTCTGCATCAGGTCAACACAGCGGGAAAGAACATCACCATAGATATCCTTCTCGTTTTCGTGCATCAGGATCACGTCGTGCTTCTCAGCAATGGCAATGAACTTGCGCAGCTTCTCGATGACAGCATCACGATAGTCGGCAGGATCCTTGCCTTCTGGCATAAAGAAGCTGAACATGCGGATGTACTTGCAATTCAGGACCTTAGCGATCTCGCACAGCGTTTCCAGCTGAGCACACTGCTTTTCAAAGCCCTCTTCATCGTCGATCTTGACCTTGCCAATGGGACTGCCCAGGCTGGAAACGCCAACACCAGCGGCCTGCAGACGGGGCAGCAGATCGGTCTTGACTTCCTCAACGGTAAAGTCGGCGATCCCTTTCTTATCTGCACTGCGCAGGCTGATGTACTGCATTCCAAGCTCACGGACTGTCTTGAGCTGCTCATCAAAAGAAGAGCTGATCTCATCGGCAAAGCCGGAAATATAAATATCCTTCATAAAAATCTCCTTTTTTGTGTAGGATACAAGCCTTACTACAACTAATATATCACAATTGTTAAAAAAATGCCGCACAAATCTTTTTCGGTTTTTTTAGCACATCATGCAACAGAATTTGTCGTTTTGTTGCATACCATAAAACAAGGTGCATCAAACCAATCTTGTGGGGTGAAAATGGGAGAAAAACTGTGCAAAATGTCCATTTTGGGCTTCGATTTTTGGCAACGAAAAACAGAACAGCAGGATTTACAATGTAAATGGCACAGGATTTACACACGACAATCATCGAACAAACTGATATATTAGACCTTGGAGATCGGCTCCTTTGATTCTTAAGGGCCATGGCAGACTTTTAAGAATCGAAAAGGCCTGTCCCCCGTGGGCAGGTTTGAGTTGTTTTCAGACCAATCAAAGGAGTTCAAACCCATGTCCAAGACGAAGACTGAGACCCCTGTCCTGCGCAATTCCGCTGATATCCCCTGGGAGGAGACCCGCCTGTATCTGCCTGCGGATGAGACCGAGGAAGAGAACAAAGATCTTTACGAACGCCTCAAGAAAGAGATTGCAGACGGCCACCCGGTGGATGAATACAACAACGAAGTGCTCTGCCGCCTGACCTCGCTCCAGCAGAAGGAAGTGGGCATTCCCGCCTTTTATATCCGGCCTGTTGTTCCCCGCCTCAAGAGCACCGCTGGAAACCGGGCATCTTCTACCTGCTTGTCGGCTGGACCGGTCTCGGCCTTGCATTTGCTCTGGTTGACCTCCTGATCGCACTCCCTATTCCGAAGGACGAAAACGGAATGATCGAGATCTGATCTCCGTTTCTTGACACGCAAAATCCCCTCAGAGCTCTGACAGTGCTGTCGGAAATCTCTGAGGGGATTTTTCTATGCATCTGGTGACGCGACTTCAAAGACGATGGGGCCGTTGATGTGGTAGAAGATCTCATACTCTGCATGGCGGTGCCATCCGCCGGGGATACGTGTAACCTGCAGATAGAACAAGCCAAATGCATCCGCTGGGAACAACTCCTCTTTCCGCAAGTCCGCCATCCCGTTTCACCCTCCTCAGCGAAGATAGAACGAAGCCATACATTTGGCCAGATCCTCTGGTCGTTCTGCAAAGTTTCCATAGCGCCAGCTGTTGAAAAAACCCATATATGCCCCGATGAACGAGTTGCGGAAGTATCGATTTTCGCCCGGCAATGAAACGGGCCATGGCACAAACTGTCTTGCATCCCCGACTTCGATGTTGGAGATCAGAACAAGGATGATCTTCTCGCTCAACGCATCACTGAAAAAACTGGTCAGATGACAGTCCATCAGGACACAAAGGTTCTTTCGCTCCGCATACGTCCAGCGGAACAGTGCAGTCAGGTTTTTTTCCAGGGTACTGTACGCAGGCAGCTGCCCCGCAAGCAGGGTCATCTGCCGGTCGAGATAGTAATCCAGCACATCGTCCTTGGATTCAAAGCTGCGGTAAAAGGTTGTCCGGTCGAGGTCTGCCATGTGGCACAGCTCTGTAACGGAGATCTTTTCCAGCGGCTTTTTCAGTAAAAGCTGAAACAGTGCCGTGCAAAATGCATCCTGATTTTTCTGCGCAACGGGGTTGATATGGTTCGTGTACATTGTGCGCTGTGTTCAGCTCCTTCCTCAAAATGATTGGCTTTATTGTACCATATTCTCTGAAATCTGCAAACAATCACATTACAGATGCAAAAACGATGCATGAATCTTTTTGTACAGAAACAGAATAACAAAAAAGTCCTATAAACCAGACGAAATTCATCGTAGATTCATAGGACTTTTGGAGCTACTGACCTGATTCGAACAGGCGACCTGCTCATTACGAGTGAGCTGCTCTACCAGCTGAGCCACAGTAGCACGCGTTCTGCAACGATAGATAGTTTAGCATAAAAGAGAATACCTGTCAAGTACTCCCTACGCAAAAACAATTCCGGAACTTTGCAAAAAGCCATCTCGTAATGATTTGCCCTATTCAATTCTTAGCGTAAGCTTCACGAACTCTTTTGCCAGAGATTTTTTTCAGCTCAAATAAGTTTTGCCTGCCCTGCCAGATACAGCATTCCTACTGCCGCACCGCAAAGTGGCAGGAGCAGAAACAGCATCCGGGCAAACTGACCCAAAAGCGCGCCTGTGCTGGGGGCCTGTCCTCCGCGCCCGAAGGCGGCTGAACAGAGCCTTCCGCTTACCTGCAGTGCGGATGCGCCGAACGTACACAGCGTTCCGGCCGCAAGGGATGCAGGGATACCGCAGACGCAGAGCAGCACAAATGCTGTCCGTGGGTTCAAATCCACAAGCAGCCTGGACGAAAGCAATCCGGAGCCTGTCCCATACAGCATCGTAAAAAGGAAGATGGGCAGCGGCCCCAGGGCGGAAAGCCCCAGGAACAGCACTGCCGTCAGTGCACCTGCCACAGTGAAAAATTCCGTTCGGAACAGGCGCACTGCCCCGGCGGCATCCTGCACAGAAAACAGGCTCTGCCAGCAGTTCAGGTAATAGGAAAGCGTTTCAGCATCGCCTGCCACACAACGCGCTGCCGCCACACCCGCCAGAAAGGTTCCCAGAAGGTACGCCGCCGCCAGAAGAATAGTTTCCCTGCCCAGCTTGCTTCGGCGCACAGCGGCTCTCTCCGGTGTATTTCCGCACCTCTCAGAGAACGCCGCCGGGATGGATCGCCTTTCTTCCTGCGCTGTCTCAGGAAGAACTCCACCGTTCTTCTGTTTTAGCTGCTCTTCCTGTGCTGTCGGTATGATCGCTTCGGGCAGTGCCTTTGCCGCTGCGGTTTCCGGTGTTTCCTGATAGACCCACATACTTCCCTGTCCTCCTGTTTTTCTGCTGTAAATTCTCAATGCCGGTGCCGTTCTGTACGCAGGATGCTGAATACCCCGCCCAGACAGCCAAAAACGAATACCAGTGCAAAGCGGGTCAGCTGCATTTCCGTTGGTTCAATGCCCTCCGAAAGACCGAACCCCAGCAGAAGCAGAACAAACAGTCCGCCCTGTACAGCACCGCAGATAAGGCCTCTGCTGTGATAGAAAAACGCCATGAGCCAGCCGCTGCAAAAGCTCCCGGCACAGACAATGGCACTGACCATGGGCCAGGCAGTGCTCTGCGCAAGGCTCTGGTTTGCCATCAGGTAGGCCAGCCCGGCCATGCAGGCGGCGGTGAATATCCCACCAATGCCGAATGCAGCCAGTGCTTCCAGGATGGGTAACTTCTTCTGTTCCAACATAAAAACCCGCCTCCCTGCACTACTGTATGCAGAGGGGCGGGTAAAAAAGACCTTGCTTTTAGAGATTACTTCTTTGCGTTGGCAGGAGCATTGTCCATGTTCAGCTTCTCAACAGAGCTGATCGCATTCTTGGTGAAGCGGATCTTCACACGGTCGGAACCGGTCTCCAGAACAAAGGTGTCATCCTTGATGGCGACCACACGGCCAACAATACCGCCGATGGTCACGACCTGATCACCGATCTCCAGAGCTGCACGCATGGCAGCATCCTTCTTCTCCTGCTTCTTCTGGGGACGATAGATCATAAAGTAGAGCAGGACCAACATCAGAGCCAGGGTGAAGAACAGGCTGATATAGCTTTCAGTGGTAGTAGTCAGAAATTGCATGGGACAAAGTCTCCTCTCAAAATTCAGATAAACTCATTATAACCGCTTCTGCTCCCTCTTGCAAGGGAAAAGCATGAAAAAGCTCAAATTCTTGTATCCAGCAGCTTGACATAACGGTCATGGAAGGCGGTAAAGGTGCCTGCATCCAGTTCATCGCGGATACGCTCCATCAGGTGGTTGTAGAACCACAGGTTGTGCATAACGGCCAGACGCATGCCCAGCAGCTCCTCTGCCTTGAACAGGTGGCGGATATAGGCACGGGAGTAATTCCGGCAGGCCGGACAGCCACAGGTGGGGTCAATGGGGCGCTCATCACGCTCATACTTTGCGTTCTTGATATTGATGATGCCGCCCCAGGTGTTCAGGTGGCCATGGCGGGCATTGCGGCTGGGCATGACGCAGTCAAACAGATCCACGCCGCGGGAAACAGCCTCGATCATATTGCCGGGGGTGCCGACACCCATCAGATAGCGGATCTTATCCTTGGGCATATAAGGTTCCACCTCACTGATCATCTCGTACATCACCTCAGCAGGCTCACCCACGGCCAGGCCGCCGATGGCGTAACCGTCCAGCTCCAGCTCCGCGATCTGCTTCATGTGCTCTACACGCAGGTCAGCAAAGGTGCAGCCCTGATTGATGCCGAACAGCAGCTGGTCAGGGTTGGTGGCCTTGCCCTCCTGCTTCAGGCGGGCCATCTCAGCCTTGCAGCGTTTGAGCCAGCGGGTGGTGCGCTCACAGCTGGCTTTGGAGTACGCGTGCTGGGCGGGATTCTCCACACACTCATCAAAGGCCATTGCGATGGTGGAACCCAGGTTTGCCTGGATCTGCATACTCTCCTCAGGGCCCATAAAGATGCGGTGGCCGTCCAGATGGGAAGCAAAGGTCACGCCTTCTTCCGTGATCTTACGCAGCTTGGACAAGCTGAACACCTGGAATCCGCCGCTGTCGGTCAGGATGGGGCCGTTCCAGCGGGTAAACTTGTGCAGACCGCCCATATCGGCTACCAGCTGATCACCGGGGCGCAGATGCAGGTGGTAGGTGTTACAGAGCATTACCTGGGTGCCGATCTGCTGCAGATCCTGCGCGGACAGGCCGCCCTTGATGGCACCGGCGGTGGCAACATTCTGGAAGGCAGGGGTCTGCACCGTGCCGTGCACGGTCTTGAACTCGCCCCGCCGGGCGTTGTGCTCCTGCTTGAGCAGCTTAAAAGTGGTCAAAGAAGGCATAAGTTTTTTCCTTTCTGTGTACGGAAAACAGCCGTACAGCCTTGTGCCGCCGGGCAGGCGGCAGGTTCAGAAGTGGTGGATACCGAGCTGCCGAAACGGTTCCGGCAGTGTTTTGGGCTTTTGGGAGAGCGGGTGCTGAGGGATCACAGGATCAGCATCGCATCGCCGAAGGAAAAGAAGCGGTACTTTTCCTCTACGGCAACTTTATAGGCAGCCATGGTCTTTTCGTAGCCGTAGAGGGCAGAGACCAGCATGATGAGGGTGCTTTCCGGCAGGTGGAAGTTGGTGATCAGGCCATCGATGCAGTTGAACTTGACACCCGGGTAGAGAAAAATAGAGGTATTGCCGCTGCAGGCCTTGATCTCGCCATATTTTGCGGCGGCGGCTTCCAGCGTGCGGCAGCTGGTTGTGCCAACGGCGATCACGCGGTGCCCGGCGGCCTTGGTTTCCCGGATGCGCTGAGCAGTCTCCTCGCTGATGGAATACCACTCACTGTGCATCTTGTGATCCGCGATCTCGTCCTCCTGCACGGGGCGGAAGGTTCCCAGACCCACATGCAGGGTCACCTCGGCAATGCCGACACCCCTGGAACGGATGGTATCCATCAGCTCCGGGGTGAAGTGCAGGCCTGCCGTGGGTGCAGCAGCGCTGCCCAGCTCCTTGGCATAGACCGTCTGATACTGGCTCTGATCTTCCAACTGCTTGGTGATGTAGGGTGGCAATGGCATCTTGCCAAATTCATCCAGTTTTTCATAAAGGGTCTCGGTGTCATAATAGAATGTAACAAACTTGTTGCCATCCTCCAGCGTTTCGTCCACCACAGCGGTCAGGGTGCCGTCACCAAAACTAACCTTGGTGCCGGGCTGCATCCGCTTGCCGGGCTTTGCCAGGCACTCCCACTGATCTCCCTTGACCTGCCGCAGAAGCAGCAGCTCACACACAGCACCGGTGGGCTGTTTAACACCCACGATGCGGGCGGGCAGCACCTTGGAGTTGTTGACCACCAGCAGGTCACCCGGTTCAAGATATTCCGGCAGATCGCGGAAAATCCGGTGCTGGATGCTGTCGTCCTTCTGGCTCAGAACCATGAGCCGGGCCGAGTCTCTTGGATCTGCAGGCTCCTGTGCAATGAGTTCTTTGGGTAAATCGTACCAAAAATCTTTTTTTAACATGCTTTGCATTTGCCTTTCCGATGATTGACACGAGTGCCGTGTCAATGTTATCATAAAATCTGTATAAACAGTATCTATTATATTGCAAGGTCGGCTGGTTTGCAAGCCGTGTTCGATGTAAATTTGCTTTTATTGAAAGGAAAGGTGCTGGAAATGGAAAAAAAGTATAAAGTTGGTATCGTTGGTGCAACGGGTATGGTGGGGCAGCGTTTTGTGACCCTGCTTGAGAATCATCCCTGGTTCAAGCTGACCACGCTGGCCGCATCCGGCCGCAGCGCAGGCAAGACCTATGAGGAGGCCGTTGGCAGCCGCTGGGCAATGACCACCCCGATGCCCGAGAGCGTCAAGAAGATGGTCGTGCTGGATGCCGCCAAGGTGGAAGAGGTCGCTTCTCAGGTCGATTTCATCTTCTGCGCAGTCAATATGCCCAAGGCCGAGATCAAGGCACTGGAAGAGGCTTACGCAAAGGCCGAGTGCCCTGTGGTCTCCAACAACAGTGCAAACCGCTTTACCCCGGATGTTCCCATGGTCGTGCCTGAGATCAACGCGGACCACATTGAGATCATCCCTGCCCAGCGCAAGCGTTTGGGCACCAAGCGCGGCTTCATCGCGGTCAAGTCCAACTGCAGCCTGCAAAGCTATGTGCCTGCCCTGCATCCTCTGATGAAGGAGTTTGGTGTCAACAAGGCTCTGGTCTGCACCTATCAGGCCATTTCCGGTGCAGGCAAGACCTTTGACCGGATGCCCGAGATCGTAGATAACGTCATCCCCTACATCGGCGGTGAGGAAGAGAAGAGCGAGCGCGAGCCGCTGAAGCTGTGGGGCCACATCGAGGGCGATCAGATCGTCAACGCCGAGAAGCCCACGATCACTGCGCAGTGCTTCCGTGTCCCCGTTTCTGACGGCCACACCGCTGCCGTGTTTGTAAGCTTTGACAAAAAGCCCACCCAGGAGCAGATGCTCGAGGCCTGGGCTAACTTCCGCGGCCCTGCACAGGAGCTGAACCTGCCCAGCGCACCCAAGCAGTTCCTGCACTACTTCACTGAGCCCGATCGTCCTCAGCCCAAGCTGGACCGCAACACAGAGAACGGCATGGCTGTCTGCATCGGCCGCCTGCGCGAAGACACCCTGTTTGACTACAAGTTCGCCTGCATGAGCCACAACACCCTGCGCGGCGCCGCCGGCGGTGCTGTGCTGCTGGCTGAGCTGCTGGCTGCAAAGGGCTATTTTGATTGAACAACACGTTCCTGACGGAGCGTACAAAGGAGTTTTATACTATGAAAAATCCTGTCTTTACCGGCGCGGCGGTGGCAATCATCACCCCCATGTACGAAGATGGCAGCATCAACTTTGATGAGCTGGGCCGCATCATTGAAGATCAGATCGCACGGGGCACCGATGCTATTGTGATCTGCGGCACTACCGGCGAATGCTCTACCATGACCGATGAGGAGCAGTTGGCCGCCATCAAGTTTACGGTCGAGACGGTCAATCACCGGGTGCCTGTTATTGCGGGTGCTGGTTCCAATGATACCGATCACGGCTGTGCACTGGCAGCAAAGTCTGCTGCCTGCGGTGCCGATGCCCTGCTGCTTGTGACCCCCTATTACAACAAGACCACGCAGGCAGGTCTGGTGGCCCACTTTACCGCTATGGCCGAGGCGGGCGGCATCCCTGTTATCCTGTATAATGTACCTTCCCGTACCGGTCTGAACATCACCCCCGAGACAGCGCTGGAGCTGAGCCGGAATCCGCTTATCAACGGCATCAAGGAGGCCTCGGGCAACATCTCTCAGGTGGCCAAGATCGCTCAGCTGTGCGGTGACGAGCTGAACATCTACTCTGGCAACGATGATCAGGTGGTCCCCCTGCTGTCTCTGGGTGGCAAGGGTGTCATCAGTGTGGTCTCCAATGTCAAGCCTGAGCTGGTGCACAACTGCTGCAAGGCATGGTTTGAGGGCGACACCAAAACTGCCTGCAAGCTGCAGCTGGAGATCCTGCCCTTGGCGGATGCACTCTTCTGCGAAGTAAATCCCATCCCTGTCAAGTACGCCATGAATGTGCTGGGCTGGGAGGCCGGTTCCTGCCGTCTGCCGCTGGTCGAGCCCAGTGATGCCCACAAGGAGAAGATCGAGCAGGCACTGGCTGCCGAAGGTCTGATTCAGGAATAAACGAAACAACGCACAATGCCCGGTGGAATTGGTTCCTCCCGGGCATTTGCCGTTACAACAGAAAACGAGGAAACAAAAATGACAGATATTATCATTCAGGGCATTGGCGGCCGGATGGGTCACGCCCTCTGCGAGATGATTGCAAACCGGAGTGACTGCCGCGTGGTCGCCGGGATCGACCAGCAGGACGGTGAGCAGAACGGCATCCCCGTATACGACAGTCTGGATAAGCTGGACGGCAAGGGCGATGTCATCATTGATTTCAGCGCTCCTGCTGCTGTGGAAAAGGCACTGACCTATTGCGAAGCACACAAGATGCCCATCGTGGTCTGCACCACTGGCCTTTCCGAAGAGCTGCAGCTGAAGGTGGTGCAGCTGTCCCGCATTGTGCCCGTGTTCAAGAGCGCCAACATGTCCATCGGCATCAACCTGCTGTCGGAGCTGTGCAAGCGTGCATCGGCCATTCTGGGTGCAGACTATGATGTGGAGATCGTGGAGCAGCACCACCACAACAAGCTGGATGCCCCCAGCGGCACTGCCCTGATGCTGGCCGATGCCATCAACGAAGAGAACAACGGCGCATATCATTATGTGTACGACCGTTCCTCTGTGCGCCAGAAGCGCGACCCCAAGGAGATCGGCATCAGCTCCGTGCGCGGAGGCAGCATCGTGGGCGACCACGAGGTGCTGTTCTGCGGTCCGGACGAGGTCATCACCCTCAAGCATACTGCATATTCCCGCAGTGTTTTTGCAAATGGCGCGATAAATGCTGCTGTCTATCTTGCAAAAAAGGAGCCGGGCCTGTACAATATGGGTAACATGATCGCAGAGCTGTAAGGTCTCTGCGTCTTCCACCATTTTGAGCGGCAGGAGGGCTGACGGAATGGAGCAGGCAAGACACGCGGCATCCACGAAACGACATGCGCGGCACGAACTGCAGAACCGGCGAAAACGAAAACCCGTTTTTCTGAGGATGATGGGAGTACTGTTGGTGGCTGGTGCGGCATTGGTCTGCTTTGGCTTCTGGCGCTTCCAGACTCCTGGCATCGTGCTTGGCCCCTTTGAGGACGAGCCTTCGACCGCTGAAAGCGTTCCCCCGCCCGAACCGGAACCGCAGCCTGTTACAACCACACTGCGTTTTTCGGCCACCGGGGACAATCTGATCCATGCTCCTATCTACAAACAGGCAGCCCGCCGGGCGGCGGAAGGCCAGCGATATGATTTTAACTACTGCTACGAGCACCTGCTGGATTTTTATGCCGCGCAGGATGTAAACTGGATCAACCAGGAAACGCTCTGCAGCAAGGAACTGGAGCCTTCCACCTATCCCTGCTTTTCTACCCCCGGTGAATGCGCAGAGGCTCTTTACCGGGCAGGCATCCGGGTGTTCAGTCTTTCCAACAACCACACCTACGATAAAGGTGCCAAAGGTATCGCAGCAACGCTGCGGTTCTGGGACGAGCTGCCGGAAGATGTGGTCACGACCGGCCTGTGGTACGGAGAGAGCGATTATGGCACCATCCCCCTGCAGACGGTAAACGGTGTGACGATTGCCTACCTCTCCTACACCGACCACACCAATGGCATCCCGCAGAGCAGTGCCATGACGGCCAATGTCATCTACACCAGCCAGCGGGATGTGATGGAACAGCAGGTGCGCAGGGCGCGTGAGCTGGCCGATTTTGTGGTGGTGGGAGTTCACTGGGGCGTGGAGGACAGCCACAAGATCACCCAGACCCAGCGGGATCTCGCCCAGCAGCTTTCCGACTGGGGTGCGGATGTTATCCTGGGCACGCACCCTCATGTGGTGCAGGATGCCGAGTGGAAGACCTCTGCGGATGGCCGCCAGACCTTTGTGGCCTATTCTCTGGGAAATTTCCTCAGCACTCAAAGCAAACCGAATCAGCTCATCGGTGCCATCCTGACACTGGAGCTGAACAAGACGACGGACCCGGATGGCAGCGTTCACTGCGCTGTCGCTTCCCCGCAATTACATCCCACCGTGACCCACTATGATGCCGGTAAATCCAACGTCCGCACCTACCTCTTCCGGGATTACACGTCGGAACTGGCGCAGGCGCACGGTGTCCGGGCCGCCTACCCCAGCTTTGGGATAGAGTACATTCAGAACGTATTACAGACCAACATCAACAGCGCGTTTTTGGCGCTCGCCTGAATTTGCAGCCCTTTGGGGCAGATTGGAGTGTTCATTATGTATGGTGTTTCCAAAATCAACATTGAGCCCAGCCTGATGATGATCAGTGTGCAGGATGTGGAGTTCAAGGGCAACAGCCTGGCCCGCTACCTGCAGATCTTTGCCGATACCGGCGTTGTGGTGGATATGATCAGCCAGAGCGCCCCTCACGGTACCAACATCGATTTCAGCTTTACCGCATCTGCCAGCGATCTGACACTGGTGATGAAGGCCATCTCTGCCGCCAATCTCGACAAGGATGCCAAGGCTTCCCCGCTGATCAGCGTTGGTTACTCCAAGCTGAACCTCTTCGGTGAGGACATGGTCACCAGCTGCGGTGTAGCTGCCCGGGCCCTGAACGCACTGGCCATGGCTGACATCGAGGTTCTGCTCATCACCACCAGCGATCTGGATATTTCTCTGCTGGTGCGTAGTGAGAACGAGGACTCCGCTTACGATGTGCTGAAGAAGGCCTTTGAGCTGTAAGTGCCCTTCTCTATAAACATTACACAAACGTAAAAAGCCCGGCGGCATCCGATTTTTGGATGCTGCCGGGCTTTTATCATACGCTGGTTCTAAAAGATTACAGGGTCACTTTGTGGTAGATCTTCTTGCCCTTCTTGATGACGATACCGTTCTTCAGCTGATCAGCGGTAAAGCTGACAGTGGGAGCGCCCACCTTTTCACCATCCACCAGGACACCGCCCTGCACAACCAGGCGGCGGGCCTCGCCGTTGGAAGCGGCCAGACCGGCCTTGACCATGAGAGTCAGAATGCCGATGGAGCCATCGGTCAGATCCGCTTCGGTCAGCTGAGTGGAGGGCATGTGCTCAGTGTCGGCAGCACCGCTGAACAGGGCACGGGCAGCGTTCTGGGCCTTCTCAGCCTCTTCCTCGCCGTGCACCATCTTGGTCAGCTCGTAGGCCAGGATCTCCTTGGCCTCGTTCAGACGCTGATCCTTCCAGGTGCTCATCTCATCAATCTGCTCCAGCGGAAGGAAGGTCAGCATCCGGATGCACTTCATCACATCAGCATCGCCGACATTGCGCCAGTACTGGTAGAACTCAAAGGGACTGGTCTTGTTGGGGTCGAGCCAGACCGCATTGCCTGCAGTCTTGCCCATCTTCTTGCCCTGAGAATCAGTCAGCAGAGTAATGGTCATCGCGTAGGCATCCTTGCCCAGCTTGCGGCGGATCAGCTCAGTGCCGCCCAGCATGTTGCTCCACTGGTCATCGCCGCCGAACTGCATGTTGCAACCGTAGTGCTGGAACATGTAGTAGAAGTCGTAGCTCTGCATGATCATGTAGTTGAACTCGAGGAAGGACAGGCCCTTCTCCATGCGCTGCTCATAGCACTTGGCGCGGAGCATGTTGTTGACGGAGAAGCAGGCACCCACATCACGCAGCAGCTCAACATAATTCAGGTTCAGCAGCCAGTCGGCATTGTTCAGCATCAGAGCCTTGCCCTCAGAGAAATCGATGAACTTCTCCATCTGCTTCTTGAAGCAGGCTGCATTGTGAGCAATGTCCTCTTTGGTCAGCATCTTGCGCATGTCGGTACGGCCAGAGGGGTCACCGATCATGGTGGTACCGCCGCCAATCAGGGCAATGGGCTTATTGCCAGCCATCTGCAGGCGCTTCATCAGGGTCAAGGCCATAAAATGGCCTGCAGTCAGGCTGTCCGCAGTGCAGTCAAAGCCAATATAGAAAGTGGCCTTGCCGTTGTTGATGAGGTCAATGATCTCATTGTCGGTGATCTGGGCCACCAGACCGCGAGCCTGCAGTTCTTCGTAAAGGGTCATGGGATTATCCTCCTGTTTTATCGGGCAGAGGACAAAAGAAAACGCCCCCTGCCAAAAATGAATTTGGCAGAGGGCGAGAAAATCGCGGTACCACCTCTGTTTGCCGCCCCCTCACGGAAACGGCCTCACGAGTGCGCCCCACAGAGATGGGATACACTCCTGCGTTTGTAACGCTCGCATGCGGCACAGCCTACTAGCCAAAGCATTCAGCCTGCAACTCCGGGAGGTATTTCCCCTGCTGTTCTGCACACCCCTTGCACCAACCGGGGTCTCTCTGGGCAGACACTGACAAGATACTTGTTCCCTTCAACGTTTTTCAACAGAAATCAGTTTAGCACAAATCAGCAGGGTTGTCAATCACCGGTTTCATGCTCGGCCAGCCCCAGCATCTCTCTGGCATTGGCACGGGAAAGCTCCGTGACATGGTCACCAGAAATGATATGCGCCAGTGCGTCCACTCTGCCCTCGGTATCCAGCGGGTGGATCTCGGTATAGGTTCGCTCATTCGTGATATTCTTCTGGATGAGCAGATGGCAGTCGGCCAGTGCAGCGATCTGCGCTGTGTGGGTGATGCAGAGGATCTGGTGATCCTTTGCACTCTGTTTGAGCACCTCACCGATGCGGCTGGCTGCCTTGCCGGACACACCGCTGTCGATTTCATCGTAGATGACCGTAGGCACTGCGTCCTTATCGGCCATAGCGTTCTTGATTGCCAGCGTGATACGGCTCAGCTCACCGCCGGAAGCGATTTTTGCCAGCGGCTTGGGATCCTCACCGGGGTTTGTGGAAATATAAAACTCCACGCTGTCCTGGCCATGGCTGGCCAGCGGGCCGCGGGTATGGCGCAGGGTCATGCGGACACCAGGCATGTTCAAAAAATCCAGTGTGCCGGAGATGCGCCTGTTCAGCTCCTCAAAGGCTTTCAGGCGGGTCTGGGTCAGTACCTCGGCCTTATCCCGGGCCAGTACATAGAGCCGATGCTTTTCAATCTGCAGATGCTCTGTCCGCTCCTGAGAGAATTGGATGCGGTCCAGCTCTTCCCTTGCCTGCTGTCCAAAGGCGATGATATCTTCCACAGTATCACCGTATTTTCGCTTGAGCTTGTAGATCAGATCCATCCGCTGTTCGATCTCATCCAGCTCTGCATCATTCGTCTCGTAGCCCTCCAGCCGCCCGATCAGGTCAGCAGAAAGGTCTTTTGCGGTGTAATAAAGATCCAGCAGCTGTCCGGCAGCAGCAGAAAGTCCGCTGTCCAATTGGGCGGCACCATCGATCGCATTGGAAGCTTCCCCCAGCAGATCAACGGCACCCGGAGCATCATCTCCGCCCGAAAGCAGCGCATAGCTCTGGGAGATGCGCTCCCGGATGGTGGAGGCATTTGCCAGCACCTTACGGCGGGCCGCCAGCGTCTCCTCTTCGCCTGCGGTCAGGCTGGCATCCTCGATCTCCTGTACCTGATAACTCAGCAGATCGATCTTTCGCTGTTTTTCACCCTCATCGGTGATGATGGCATCCAGCTCCTTTTTGATCTTGATAAGCTCCCGGTAAACAGCATAATACTCCTGATACACCGCCCCGTTCTGGGCGTAGGCATCCAGAATACCCTCATGGCGGGCCGGGTTCAACAGGCCTACGGAATCGTGCTGGCCGTTGATGTTGATGAGCCCACCGCACAGTTCCCGCAGAATGGCTGCTGTGGCAGGCATTCCATTGATGCGGCAGGTGCTCTTGCCCTCAGCAGTGATCTCACGGCTCAGAGTCAGCGCTTCTGAGCGCTCATACCCCGCCTTTTCCAGGCTGTCCAGCACTGCAGGCGGAACATCATCAAATGCCGCCCGGATGACTGCTTTTGCAGCCCCCGTGCGCACCAGATCCTTGGAGGTGCGGTTGCCCAGAATGGCATTGATGGAGTCGATCAGGATAGATTTGCCCGCACCGGTCTCGCCGGTAAGGACATTCAGGCCCTTCTCAAAATGCACGTTGGCCTTCTGGATGACTGCAACATTTTCAATTTGCAGACTGCTCAACATGTTCGTTCTCTCCTGCCTTTATTTCTGCCCGATGTAATGCCCAAGCTCGGTGCAAATGGTCTTTGCATCCCGCTCTGAGCGGGCCACGATCAGAAAGGTATCATCACCGGAAAGGGTGCCAACCACATTTTTCCACTTGAGTGCGTCAAATACCTCGCAGGCTGCATTGGCCATGCCGGAATAGCATTTGACAAGCACCACATGGCCCGCAAAGTCCACCCCCAGGACAGATTCATGGAAGATGGTCTCAAACCGGGCCTGCATCTTGGGGTTCAGTGCCTCGCTGTGGCTGGAAACATAGCGGTAGCCGGTGGCGGTGGCAGCCTTGACAAGGTTCATCTCCCGGATATCACGGGAGATGGTTGCCTGTGTGGCATCAAAACCTTCCTTGCTCAGGTACTCCAACAGAGTCTCCTGCCGGCTGATGGGATTCTCCTGGATCAGACGCAGGATGGCCTGCTGCCGCTTCTGCTTGCTTTTGTTATCCCCTCGGCTGGTGCGTCCCATGTGATCTTCTCCCTTCGTTGTGTTTGTGTCATCGTCTGCCGCGCAGTTTCTGGTCAATGGCCTGGAACTGGTCAGCCTTGCTGAAGGTGATGAGCTGCACGACCTGGTCAGACAGCCGCACCTCCGCGGTGGCTCCGGCTTTTACGGAATAGCCCGCATCCCCATCACAACTGATAAAAACTTCTTCATCTGCCACCTGGCCCACACAGAGGTTGATCTTGCGCTCCTGCGCAAAAACCATGGCCGGGCTGGCAAGGCTGTGGGGGCAGATGGGTGTGACAACGATGCCCTTGGTCTGAGAATCAAGGATCGGCCCGCCTGCCGCCAGAGAATAAGCGGTGGAGCCGGTAGGCGTTGCCACAATGACACCATCGCCCCGGTAATGCTCCACCAGGATATCGTCACAATAGATGCTGAAATCCACTGCCTGCTGCAGGCGGCCCTTGGTCATAACCACATCATTCAGGGCATGGCCCTCCCAGCTGTCATCCCCCAGCACACGGACATAGAGCAGCATCCGGTTATCCAGAAAATATTCACCCCGGGCTACGGCGGAGAGCTTGGCTTCCATTTCATCGACCTCACAGGTAGCCAGAAAGCCGCACCGGCCCAGATTGATGCCGAGAATGGGCTTTCGGTATTCCAGTGAGAGGTTGGCTTCATGCAGGATGGTGCCATCTCCTCCGATGGTCAGGATGACATCCGTCCGCTCCAGGCATTCCTTCTGGGTCAGATACTCCACGCCCATGGTCATGCACTCGGCCTGCAGGCCGTCCTGCATCAGCACCTGTGCCCCATGGGTCAGCAGGATCTGCGCCGCACGCTGGGAAATGCCGTAGGCCATAGCCTTGCCGGGGTTTGGGGAAATGTAGACGGTCATCGTCCGCGCCCTCCCTGATTTTATGGATTATGGTTCAGCGGTCCAGCGTAGAATGGCTGGATGCCACCACCTGTTCAGCAACCGAATCATCCAGTACACCGGGTTCATCGCTCTTCTGAACGAACATCAGATATTCAATGTTTCCCTCAGGGCCCTTGACGGGGCTGAAATCCAGTCCGCAAACCTTGAAGCCGTTGGCAGCAGCATAGCCCATGGCATTGTGCAGCACCACGCGGTGGGTGGCAGGGTCACGGACAACGCCGTTTTTGCCCACTTTTTCGCGGCCAGCCTCAAACTGGGGCTTGACCAGGCAGACACCCATAGCCTCCGGGGTGGTGATGGCCTGCGCCACCGGGAAAATATGATGCAGCGAGATAAAAGAGACATCTACGCTGAAAAACTCGATTGGCTCTGCCAGCTGGTCAAGGGTCACGTTGCGGATGTTTGTGCGCTCCATATTGACCACCCGCTCATCGGTGCGCAGACTCCATGCCAGCTGACCGTAGCCCACATCCACTGCGTAGACCTTGACTGCTCCATTTTGCAGCATACAGTCGGTAAAGCCGCCGGTAGATGCGCCAATGTCCATGCAGACTTTCCCCTTGGGGGTCAGCGGAAAACACTTCATAGCCTTTTCCAGCTTCAGGCCGCCGCGGCTGACATAACCGATATCATGGCCGCGCACCTCCACCTTGGCATCCTCTTTGATCATCTCACCGGCTTTGTCTACCTTCTGTTCATTGACAAAGACCACGCCGGACATGATCATCGCCTTGGCGCGCTCACGGCTCTGGATCAGACCATGCTGAACCAGATATTGATCCAAACGAATCTTCAAGATTCTGCTCCTTTCCATGTACGGATAGCCTGTGCCAGATGTTCTGCATCCAGGCCGGTGCTTTGCTTGATCTGCGGAACCGTCGCATGGGGCAGACGCACATCCTCCACACCACGGTGAATATAAGCACCCTGCCAGCCTGCTTTCCGCAGAGCCATTTCCAGATGCTCACCGATGCCGCCGCAGGCCACACATTCCTCCGCGAATAAAACAACGTCATATCTTGAAATTTCAGAAATAAGCTCAGGTGTAAAGGGATATATCTTTACAAGCTTATAAACATCACAGGGAACGTCTTCTTTGCCCAGAAGCTTCGCCGCAGTCAGCACATCCTCGACTTCGTCGGCGTAACTGACCATTACAGCCTTGGCATCAGGGGCGGTATAGAGCCGGTCATATTCCCTGCCGGAACAGCCAAACTGCGCCAGTGCTGCGCTCTCACCACCGCGGGGATACCGGATTGCCCGGGGGCCCTGCATCTCATCACTGAGCAGGATGGGCAGCCAGTGCCGCAACTCGGCATAGTTGGAGGGCGAATAGACAGGAATTCCCACCTGACTGAGGAAGGCCGGGTCGAAGATTCCCTGATGGGTCTCGCCGTCTGCCGGAACAAAACCGGCCCGGTCGATGGCAAGGACAACATTCTCCTTCAGCAGGTTCACATCATGGATGATCTGGTCATAGGAACGCTGCAGGAAGGTGGAGTAGATGCAGACTACCGGCAGCATTCCCTGGCTGGCAAGGCCCGCTGCAAAGGTCACAGCATGCTGCTCTGCCATACCCACATCAAAGAAACGCTTGGGGTGGGTGTGTGCAAAGAACTGCAGGCCTGTACCATACTTCATGGCGGCCGTGATGGCACAGATCTTCTGGTTTTCCGCGCCCTCCTTGTTCAGAACATTGCCGAACACCGTCGAGAAAGACTCCTTTGGAGCCACCTCAGGGTCTGGGATGCTGTTGACCAGATCAAAGGTCGAAACACCGTGGAAGTTACCGGGGTTGCTCTCAGCCGGGGCATAGCCCTTGCCTTTCTTGGTCACGACATGCAGGAAATGGGGGCCGGGCTGCCTGTGGATATCGCGCAGGATCCCTTCAAGCTCCGGCTCGTTATTGCCATCAAAAGGACCATAATAGTGGAAGCCCATATCCTCAAACATGGTCGAATGATACATTGCCCTGCGCACCATAGCCTTGCTGTTCTGGATCGCAGATTTCAGCGGTGGGCCGATGACAGGCACGCCATCCAGAAAGGAACGCACATTTTCCTTGGCATCGTAATAGCGGCTGGTGGTGCGCAGATGGCTCAGGTAGCGGGACAACGCGCCCACATTCTTGGAAATGGACATCTTGTTGTCGTTCAGGATGACCAGCAGATTGTCCAGCCCGCCGATATTGTTCATCCCCTCGTAGACCATACCGCCGGTAAAGGCACCGTCACCAATGAGGGCAACCACCTGTCCCGGCTCGCCCCGCAGCTTTTTGGCCCAGGCAATACCCACAGCCAGCGAGAGCGCGGTGTTGCCGTGACCGGCAATAAAAGCATCATGCTCACTTTCGTTGGGGTTCGGGAAACCGGAAATGCCATCCAGCTGCCGCAGCTTGGCAAAGCCCTCGCGGCGGCCGGTCAGCAGCTTGTGGGTATAGCACTGATGGCCTACATCAAACACGATCTCATCCGTGGGGGTGGTCAGCACCCGGTGCAGAGCCACCGTCAACTCCACAGCACCCAGATTGGATGCCAGATGGCCGCCGGTCTTTGATACGTTATCCAGAAGAAATTCACGGATTTCTGCGCAAAGCTGCACGGTCTGCTGACTGGACAGCTTTTTCAGATCGCTGGGCTGAGAAATTTTCTCCAGCAAAGGCGAATTCATAAATTCACGTCCTTCTCACGTTTTGAAATGGGGCGCTCAGAGGCCCATAGGATAGAGGAAGCCGACCAGTATACCCAGTGCAAAACCGGCCATAACCTGCAGCGGAGTGTGACCAACCATCTCTTTCAGGTGCATATTCTGCAGGAAGGGATTGTTTTTCTCGGTCACTTCGATCCACTGCTCCAGCATCTTGTTCAGCACCTTGGCCTGCTCGCCGGTCTCGCGGCGCACACCCATAGCATCGTGCATGGTGATGATGGCAACAACTGCGGCCACCGCAAAGATAGCCGAATGGATGCCCTCGCTGCGTGCCGTAGCAATGACCATGGCCGTTACCGTGGCGCTGTGGGCACTGGGCATACCGCCATCGCCCCACATCCGCTCCAGCTGGAACCTGCCCAGCAGGACGAAGTTGATGATGGTCTTGAGCACCTGCGCCACAAACCAGGACAACAGGGATACTGTAAGGATCTCATTGAACGTCAGGACGCTATGGATAAATTGCATGGTAGTTCCACCTTCTTATTTTTCGGATCAGCTGCGGCGCACCAGCAGCTCTTTTGCCAGCTGCTCCAGGAAAGCGGCCTTTTCGCCAAATTCCGCGTGCAGGGAGGCGCAGGTCTCGTTGTTCAGTTTTTTTGCCAGCTCCATGGCACCCTCGGCCCCATACAAGGTCACAAAGGTGGTCTTACCGTTCTCACTGTCGCTGCCAATGGGTTTGCCCAGCTGTTCGGCGGTGCTGGTCACATCCAGCACATCGTCCACGATCTGGAACACCAGACCAATGCCGAAGGCATAGTCCTCCAGCTCCTTGCACTGGGTCTCATTGGCCTGAGCAGCGGCAGCACCCATCTGAACAGCAGCATTGATGAGCGCACCGGTCTTGTTCCGGTGGATCAGCCGCAGCTGCTCCTCGGTGGCAGCCAGTGCCTCGTATTTCAGGTCAAGCTCCTGCCCGTAAACCATGCCATGGCTGCCCGCACCAGCGCCCAAGGCCCTTGCGGCCCGCACACTGACAATGGGCGAAGCCGGTGCATTTGCGACCACGTTGAACGCCTCGGTCAACAGTACATCGCCGGCCAGCATAGCAGTGGATTCACCAAAGGCCTTGTGGCAGCTGGGCTTACCCCGGCGCAGGTCATCGTTGTCCATGCAGGGCAGGTCATCATGGATCAGAGAATAGCAGTGCAGCATCTCGACCGCCGCCGCAAACTGCTCGGCTGCTTCAGCGCTGCCGTTGAGCATATCGCACACGGCCAGAACCAGCACCGCGCGGATGCGTTTGCCGCCGCCCAGCAGGCTGTAACGTGCAGCCCGGCAGACCTCAGATTCCTCGGGCAAAAAAGTCTCGCAGGCCTTTTCCAGTGCCTGATTTGCCCTGGCAAGATACTCTTGATACTGCTTCGCGTAATCCATGAAACTTCCTCCTTAATGTGCGGCATCCGGCCGGGGGGCCCGCTGCGCGTCGATCTCATCCAGCTGCAGCGTGGCCTTTTCCAGCGTACCGTTACAATAATCCATCAGGGATGCGGCTTCGGCATAGAGTTTGACCGATTCCGCCAGCGTTGTTTCCGGCTGCTGCATCTGTTCAAGGATGGCTTCCAGCCGGGTCATTCCATCCTCAAAGCTTTTGGGTGCTCTCATCCAGTTCCTCCACTGTGTTGACCGTGCAGGTCACGCGGTGTTCCGTGCCCCGGAGTTTACAGGTCTGCCCGGGCCGGAGCGCATCCGGCGTGCAGATCCTTCCCCTATTGTCCTGCACCATGGCATAGCCGCGGGCCAGCACACCGTAGGGGTTCAGGGATGCGGCAAGTGCTGCCGTATGCTTCAGACGCAGCTCTCCGGCCTGCAGCTTACCTCTGGCGGCAGTTTGCAGCCGCCCGGCCAGAGTATCCAGACGGGCAGCACGCTCCTCCAGCGCTGCCTGTACACCGGCACGGGAAAGCAGCTGTTCGGTCTGTTCCAGCCTATTATAACATAAACTCAGCTTAAATTGGATACAATTGTGAATATTTTCTTCCAAAGTGCATAATTTCCGTCCTTGTTCGGCACGGTCGGGCACAGCAAGCTCTGCCGCCGCTGAGGGCGTGGGCGCGCGCTGATCTGCCACAAAATCCAGGATCGTAAAATCGATCTCGTGACCAATGGCGCTGATGAGGGGCGTTTTGCAGCGGTAGGCCGCCCGGGCAATGACCTCGGCGTTGAATACCCACAGGTCCTCCCGGCTTCCGCCGCCGCGCGCTACAATGATCTCGTCCACCAGCCCGCTTTTGTCCAGCCGGGTAATGGCATCGGCGATCTCCTCTGCCGCTTCAAAGCCCTGCACATTCACAGGAGCCAGCAGCAGACGCACTGCGGGCCAGCGCCGACCGATGACATTGCGGATATCCTGCAGTGCAGCACCAGTCTTGCTGGTGACAAGGCCGATACATTGCGGGAACCGGGGCAGCGGCTTTTTATGCTCCGGTGCAAAAAGCCCTTCTTTGTCCAGTTTCGCCTTCAGCTGTTCAAAGGCCAACTGTGTCGAACCGATGCCGTCCGGAAACATGTCGTTGACATAGACCTGAAACGCACCGTCCCGCTCATAGAGGGTCACACGGCAGCGCACCACCACCTTCATACCCTCTTCGGGCTGGAAGCCCAGCCGCCGCGCATCGGAGCGGAACATCACAGCCCTGACGCTGGCGGCTTCGTCCCGCAGGGAAAAGTAGCAGTGCCCGCTCCGGGCGTTCTGCACAAAGTTGGCAATCTCGCCCCGCAGGGCCAGATCGAACAGAACATCATTCACGTCCAGCAGATTCTTGACATACCGGTTCAGGGCCGAGACTGAGATCACTTCAGCCATAATCCAGCCCCCTGTGCGGCAAGAATGGACACACCGATGGCGTTGTCGCTGGAATACTGCCCGGGCACGAAATACACCTGCGGAAGGCGCTGCTGCACCCAGGCGCGGATGATATCACTACTCATCACACCGCCCGCACAGACCACCGGCAGGCCGGAGTATTCCTTCTGGGCAGCTTTTGTTATCTTGACCACAGTGTCTGCCACACAGAGCAGGCAGTATTTGCAGACATACTCCGGGGTTTTGCCCTCATTCAGCAGGGCATTGCACTGATTTTCCAGCCCCGAAAGACTGCACTGCATCCCCTTCACGCTGGATCTGGGCTTAATGGGTTCCTCACACAAGGCAGCCAGACGGGAAACTTCCACACCTGCCGGGAAGCCAAACCCCAGCTTGACCCCCACACGATCCACTGCCTGCCCGGCGTATAGGTCGGTGCTGGTGCCCAGTGTGGTGATCTCCTTTACCTCATTGCAGAGCAGAAGATCCGTTGTACCGCCTGAGATGTGGAAGAGCAGCACTTTCTGGCGGAAGAGCTCTTCCCCTTTTGCTGCAAACAGCGCTGCCGCCGCGTGTCCCTGCTGATGGGTGGTATGGATGAGCGGGATGCCCCGGGCCTGCGCAAAGGCTGTGGCCGCGCTGACACCCGCCAGGAAGCAGGGCATATAGCTTCCCTCCACGGGGCGCGGCTTTTGGGAAACGCCCACTGCCGAGATTTGGGTCAGATCAAACTCCCGGCCAAGCTCCTCCAACATCTCGGGCAGAGCCGCGGTATGGTGGAAGAGCGCATCACTCTGCCGCAGGCCCAGCTGGCCCTCCTTGACCGGCAGAAAACGTTTCTTTGCGCAAACAACCTCTCCGGCTGTGTGAAAAACCGCCAGAGAGGTTGCATAGTTGCTTGTGTCGATGCCCAGCGTATAGTGGCTCACTGTTCTTCCGACTCCACCGGCTCCGTATCCAGACCCTGCTCACGGGCAACAGCACCCAGCAGACCATTCACGAACTGATAGTCCTCATCTGCGCCGTATTTCTTGGTCAGCTCCACAGCCTCATTGATGACAACACCGGGCTTACGCTCGTCGCCATACAGCATCTCAGCCAGAGCCAGACGCAGGACAGTCAGGCTGACACGGGGCAGGCGCTCCATGGTCCAATTGCGCAGATGGTCACGGATGAGGTCGTCCACCTCTGCAGAGTGGCTGTAATAGGCACTCAGCAGGCGCTGGCCGAACACATCCACAGGACGCTCTTCCCCACACTCGTTGTTTGTATCCAGTGCTTCCTGCAGGGGCACATCACCAAAGGTCTGGGAAAAAGCCAGCAGGAACGCATTCTCACGGGCTTCACGACGGGGCAAAATATTTTCCATAATCTTCCTCTTCTACTTTTTATTCCTGTTCCTCAGCCGCAAGGCCGGCAATGACAAGGTTCACACGGCTTACCGTGACATTGGTCATGTTCTGAACAGCAGACTTGACATTCTCCTGTACCTTTTCGGCCACAGCAGGGATCTTTGCACCAAACTTGACCACCAGATTCAGGGTCAGTTCAGCGGTGCCGTCCCGCATCTCCACTGTAACAGGGGGCTGGATGCTGGCAGCAGCCAGCAGCTCCTTGACCTTTTTGTTCTGCTTGCCGCAGGAGACCTCGGACACACCGTCCACTTCCAGTGCAGCACAGCGTGCGATCTTGCCGATGACCTCGGTGGAAATTTGCAGGCTCCCGCCCTTAAGATCCATATTCTGTAAATCCATTCTATGGTCCTCCATCTAAAATAAGCGTGTGCTCATTTATTTTATTTCCATCTGTTCAGGGAAGCTTCCCTGTCATTGAATGCTTACGTCTTATTATAGCAAAGTTTTGGAATTTATACAACACCCACCTGCATTTCTTGCCATCTGTTTCTGTTCAACTTGACGGATTCCACTGCGCAAAGTGCAGGCTGCCATACAACACACTGCAAAAACGAGCAGGGCACAATCCGGCGGCACACGCCGCATCAAAAGGACCCGGGCAGGCAGGGTGCTGAACACATCCGCCTCCCCGCCAGGCAGCAGCAGATAGAACAGGGCCAGTGAAAGCGGCAGATGGAGCAACCTGGACCGGTAGAGCGGGCGCAGGGTCATTTCCGGCGGGCAGATGGTGCGCACCTGCAGCAACACGGAAAGCCCCTGCACGCTCAGTGCTGCACAGCAGAGCAGGCTCCCCCATCGTCCGGTGCGGGAGGCCAGGTCACAGCCGGAGCAGACTTCCAGCAGAATGGAACAGAGTGTGCCCGCACCGGCAGGCAAAAGCGCCCCTGCCCCGGCGGCCAGCATCCGGAAAAAGAGGATAAAACCGCAGAGCTTGCAGTACGTTATGGCGGAATCGGCCAGGATCGCATCCAGCCGCGGCGGTGCAGGGGATGCTGGCGCTGCAGATTCCGGTTTGACCGAACGCACTCCTGCAAACCGGTTCAGCAGGGCGGCGGTCAGATAGTTTGCGGTGATCTGTGACGCAAACAGCAGCACGCCAAGCTCTGCACTGCCCAGCAGGCTTTGCCCCACCGTCAGAACCACAAAGGATGGCCCGGAACAAATACAGGCAGGCAGCAGAGCATCCGCTTCCTCAGCCGTAAGCTGGCCGGTCCTGACTGCCTGCGCCGCCGCACTGGCCGCTGGTGCAAAGCCACCCAGGAACCCGATGCAGAGCACCCGTGCCGCACAGGGTATGCGGATGCCGATGCCCCACGCCGCCAGACGGAACGGCAGGGCCAGCAGGTCGCTTTCCGGGCATTGGATGAGCAGGCGCGATACCACGAGAAACGGGAACAGCGAGAGCAGCAGCGGCCCGCTGCAGAGGGTCAGCCCTTCCCGCAGAGCAGCGGCACAAACCTCCGGCACTGCAAACGGCAGAATCCCTGCCGCCAGTGCCAGCAAAAACAAACCCATCTGATCCCATCTGAAAAGCTGATTCATACACACGCCCTCCGGTTCCATATATATGTGATACGGGGCGCAGTTTTGCCCGGCGGGGAGGGAGCGGGTGTGAAACAGCAGAAAACCGGGCGGCTCTCCCTGCGCGGCTGGTTTGGCCGGATGCTGCGCCAGCCTCCCCGGGGCTTTTATGGGCAGCCGTCTGTCTATCTGAGCGGCGGTGTGATGGAGATCGAACACTTCCGCAGGGTGCGCACCTATGAGGAAGGCAGGCTTTGCCTGGAATTCGCGGGCGGGTTGTTCACCGTGTATGGGGACGGGCTTAGAATCGAGGCACTGACCTCTCACCGCATTACCCTGCGGGGGCGGTTCTTACGCACAGAATTTTCCAGCAATTAGGGAGGGATGCAGCATCTTACAGCTTTGGGCCGGGGCAGCATTTTCTGCCCGGAACGGTGATACCGAGGGCCTGCTCTCCGAAGCTGCACGGACAGGCCTGCATCTCACCGACATCTTCCCTGCTCCCGGCGGCTTTACAGCCCGATGTGCGGCATGGCGTTACCTCCGGCTGGCAAAACTTGCCCGCAAGCGGCGGGTGCATCTGCGCATCCGCAAAAAGACAGGGCTATTTTTTCTCCTGCGGCCCTACCTCCGGCGGCGGGGGCTGTGGGCCGGGCTTTTGCTGTTTGTGCCGCTTTTGCTTTGGTCACAGAGCCTTGTCTGGGCTGTGGATGCTTCCGGTCTGACGACCGGCCAGCAGGCGCGGGCCGCTTCCGTGCTGCGGGAAACCGTTTCCCTGATGCCGGGCAGTATTGTCACGCAGGAAAAACTTGCCGCCGGGGAATATGCGCTGCTGCAGAGCGGTGAATTCTCGTGGGTCAGCCTGAATTTTCAGGACGGGCGGCTGGAACTGGAAGCGGCAGAAGCCAAACCGGTGCCGGAGATCGCCGCCGGAACGCTCCATGGTCTGCGGGCAAAGACTGCGGGCACAGTGGTCAGCACAAACCTTGTCAGCGGGACGATGCTGGTGGTTCCCGGGCAGGCAGTGGAAAAAGGCCAGGGACTCATCGGCACTGCCCGGGCTGAACGGGACGGTACGCTGATCTTTCAGCCTGCCGCTGGAAGCGTCCGGGCGCAGTTCGAGTGGGAGTTTGCGGAAGAGCTTCCGCTGATGGCTGCCACATACCAGCTGACCGGGAACACTATCGTTCAGCGAAGGCTTTTCCTTGCCGGGCGGGTGTTCCCATTGCCTTCCCTTTTCTCCCCTGCGGACGATTCCACGGCGGTCACACGGCATCTTCAACCGGAGCTTCTGGGGCTGACGCTCCCGCTTTCCGTCGAGGAAACCACCTATTACGAACAGGCAGAAAGTGAAGTTCATTCCTCAGAGGATGAAGCCAGAGCACTGGCCCGTCTGCATGGCTTACAGGCCTTGCAAAATGATTACCCGGACGCAGAATTTGTGGCGCAGAAAGTAGATGTCACAACCGAGAACGATATGCTGCATTACCGGGTAGTCTACACCATCATTGCTGATATCTGCACCTGAAAACGGCCCGGAGTTTTTCGCTCCAGGCTGTTTTGCTTATTTAATCTTTTTAATTTTTTCAAGTGCTTCCTTTTGTCGTTGACTTGCCGCCCGAACATACCACCGTTCTGCCCATTTCAAATCCTTCGGCACAACAATTCCATTTTCATAGAACCAGCCAAGATTGAACTGTGCATCACGGTCGCCATGTTGTGCGGCGCGTTCCGTCCAATAAAAAGCTTTTTCTAAATTTTTCTGGACACCGATGCCTTCCAAGTAAAAATATCCTACTTGGCATTCTGCCAGCGGATACCCCTTCTCTGCAAGTTGTAAATGCCCTCGAAAACATTGTTCATACTGACCCGTTTTCCAGTAGCGCTCAATCAGTTCATTGCAGGCATCAAATTCTTTGCAAGGCGTGTAATAACTTTCCATCTCAGGCTCCCGGTTCCTGCGTTTCGGCCTTTTCCTTTTTGTAGGCGGCCTTTTCTACCAACTTATTCAAGTCAAAGTGGTACTTGGTGTGGCAGAAATGACAGACGACCTCGCAGTCAGGATCCTCATCCCGGAGCTTTTCCAGCTCCTTGCGGCCCAGGCTCAGCAGCATCTCTTCGGTGCGCTCGGCACTGCAGTCACACTTGTACTGCACCTCGCGCTCATCCAGAACATTGGGGTTGAAGCCTGCTAGTGCAAGGTTCATCATATCCTCGGGGGTCTTGCCTTCCCGAAGCAGTTCAGTGACGGAAGGCATGGCGGCGATGTTCTGCTCCAGCTGGGTGATCTCGGCATCGGTGGCACCGGGCAGCAGCTGCAGCAGAAAGCCGCCCGCGCAGGCAATGGTCAGGTCAGTATCCACCAGCACACCCAGAGCGCAGACGGTGGGCACCTGCTCGCTGTAAGCATAGTAGCTGGTCAGATCCTCGGCGATCTCGCCGGAGACCAGCGGCACCTGACCCACAGTGGGTTCTTTCTGCAGGCGGTTGTCACGGATGACAGTCAGCACGCCGTTTTTGCCCACAGCACAGCCCACATCCAGATGGCCGTTTGCTTTCAGAGGCAGCTCTACCAGCGGGTGGTCGATGCAGCCCTTGACATTGCCGGTGCCGTCGGTACAGGCAACAACCGTGCCGGTGGGGCCGCCGCCCGCCACACGTAGCGTAATGGAATCGCCGTCATCCTTGAGCATGGAGCCCATCAGGGACGCACCGGTGAGCAGGCGGCCCAGAGCTGCGCTGCAGGTCGCACTGGTGTGGTGCAGTTGCTCGGCCGTGCGGACGATCTCAGTGGAGTCCACACCGCAGAACACAACACCGCCGTTTTCAGAAATACCGCGGATCAGATTAGACATTTTCTTTTTCCTCCAATTGGGTATACTGCTTGACGGCACAGAAGAAATAGCGTTCGCTCTCTTCGGTCAGGGGGCCGAAGCTCTCACCGTCGCAGACCTTTTCCAGCACAAAGCCGTGTTTTTCCAATGCGGCTCGGATGGTATCCAGGTCATAGGTATATTCATAGAACTGTTCATGGAAGTGTTCGCCGGTCTCGCGGTAGTCGATGTCCACTGTGATCTCCACCCGGCGGTCCGCAGGGTGATAGTGGTTGCGCCAGACGCAGGCAGCATCCTCTTCCTCAAAGGTAAATACATTCTCCCCCAGCACCTTCTGGTGCTTGTAAGGGGTGTTCATATCAAAGAGGAACACGCCGCCCTCTTCCATGAAAAAAGCCGCGTTGGCAATGGCGGTATCTAGGTCCGGGATGTGGTTGAAGGTATCGAACGTAGACACCGCGCCCCGGATGGTGCCGTAGAGGTCGAGCTTGAGCAGATCCTGCTGCAAAAGCAGCAGCTTGCCGGAAAGGCCCAGCTGTTCCGCCTTATCCCGCACAACACAGAGCATCTCCTCGGACTGATCGATGCCGATCATATCATAGCCCGCCTGGGTCAGCATCAGGGTCAGCTCCCCTGTTCCACAACCCAGATCGGCCAGAATGCCATCCCGGATATCGTGGGCATTCAGTTCCTGCCGGATCTGCTCATAGAGGGCATCATAGTCGGCTTCGCCGTTGAATTCATCATAGAAATAGGCAAATTCATTGTAGGCCATGGTTTACTCCGCTTCCTCGTCATCGGTGAACTCAGCCGCCACGGCCTCGTTCAACACCGCCTGCAGCTCCGGGATGCCGTAGCCGTTCTCGCCGCTGGTCAGCACCACCTTCTGGCAGCCATAGGGCAGGCAGACCTTTTCAAAATCCTCCTGTGTCTTGGCCAGCTGGCTCTTTTTGAGCTTATCGGCTTTGGTCAATGCCACAACAAAAGGGATCTGATGGTAGTGCAGATACTTCAGCATCTGCAGGTCATCTGCGCTGGGGGCATGGCGGCAGTCGATGAGCTGCACCAGCAGGGTATGATGCCGGGGAGCCTCAAAATAGCTGTTGATGAGGTCATCCCAGCGCTCGCGGTCTGCATTGCTGACCTTGGCATAGCCATAGCCGGGCAGATCCACAAAATAGCAGTTGTCCACCTCATAGAAGTTGATGGTGGCCGTTTTGCCCGGTGTGCTGGACACGCGGGCAAGGTTCTTGCGGTTGCACAACTTGTTGATGAGGCTGGACTTGCCCACGTTGGAACGGCCTGAGAAGCTGAGCTCCGGACGGTCACTTTCGGGCAGCTGGCTGGAAATGCCGTAGCTTGCAATAAAATCCGCTTTGTTGTAGTTCATCGTTTGCTCCTTTGATTAGCAGACAGCCCCTGGCTTCGGTTTTTCCGGTGTGGGCGGGATAGCCGCTTCCACCGGCTTTGCCTTTTTGGCGGGGTGCGGATGACGGGCAGAAACGCTCTTGGGCTTGAGCAGAGCGGCATTGAGCACCTGCGCGAGGTCAGACATGGGCAGGAAGGTCAGATTCTTCTTCACCTCGTCATCCACCTCGTACAGGTCCGGAACGTTATCCTTGGGGATGAGCACAGTTTTCATCCCCTCACGGTAGGCGGCCATGCTCTTTTCGCGCAGACCGCCGATGGGCAGCACATTGCCGTGCAGGGTGATCTCGCCGGTCATGGCAACATCACCGCGCACCGGGATACCGGACAGACAGGACACCAGAGCCGTGGTCAGAGTAACACCGGCGCTGGGGCCGTCCTTGGGCACGGCACCCTCGGGGGCATGGATGTGCAGATCGCATTTCTTCAGCCGCTCAGGGTCGATGCCGTATTCCTCGGCGTGGACACGGACATAGGTGATGGCCAGCTGGGCACTTTCCTTCATCACGTCGCCCAGCGAACCGGTGACGGTGATCTTGCCGCTGCCATTGTCCATGACCTGCACCTCGATGGGCAGGGTCTCACCGCCGATGCTGGTCCAGGCCAGACCGTTGGCAATGCCGATGGCATTGGTCCGGTTGAGAAAATCGGGCTTGACGAAGCGGGGCCCCAGCAGCTCTTCCAGGCTGCTGCCGGTCACAGAAACGTTTTCTGCTTCACCGGACGCGATCTTGCGGGCGCACTTGCGCAGGACACTGGTGATGGTACGCTCCAGGGTGCGGACACCGGCCTCACGGGTGTAGCCGTCAATGATGCCGTAGAGCGCGCTCTGGGAGAAGGTGACCTTCCCGGCCAGACCGCAGGCCTTGAGCTGCTTGGGCACCAGATGCTTGCGGGCAATGTTGTATTTCTCCACCCGGGTATAACTGGGCAGCTCAATGACATCCATGCGGTCACGCAGAGGGCCGGGAATGGCGCTCAGATCATTTGCCGTGGTGATAAAAAGCACATGGCTCAGATCAAACGGCATATCGATAAAGTGATCATTAAAGGTGGTGTTCTGCTCGGGATCAAGGGCTTCCAGCAGGGCAGCAGCCGGGTCACCCCGGAAATCGCCCGCCAGCTTGTCGATCTCGTCCAGCAGCATCAGAGGGTTGGAGCTCTTGGCGGAGATCATGGCGTTGATGATCTTGCCGGGCATGGCCCCGATATAGGTGCGGCGGTGGCCGCGGATCTCTGCCTCATCCCGCACGCCGCCCAGACTGATGCGCACATACTTGCGGTTCAGGCTCTCGGCAATGGAGCGGGCAATGCTGGTCTTGCCGACACCCGGAGGGCCAACCAAGCAGATGATCTGACCCTTGACATCCGGAGCCAGCTTACGGACAGCCAACACCTCAAGAATGCGGTCCTTGACCTTCTTCAGACCGTAGTGGTCGCGGTCAAGGATGCGCTGTGCCTTGGCGATATCGAGGTCGTCCTCAGTAAAGCTGTTCCAGGGCAGATCCAGGCAGGTGTCCAGATAGGTGCGGATGACCGTTCCCTCCTGATTGCTGCTCTGCATCTTGGCAAGGCGGTCCACTTCCTTGAGAAGTTTCTTCTCCCGCTCCTCGTCCAGATGCAGCTCCTGGATCCTGCGGCGGTACTCCTCGGCCTCTGCCGTGGTATCATCGTCCTCGCCCAGCTCCTGGCTGATCATGTGCATCTGCTCATGCAGGTAGTAATCACGCTGGTTCTTATCCATGGCCTCGTCCACTTTCTGGGCGATCTCCTTGTCGATCTCCAGCATCCGGCGCTCCCGATGCAGGCGTTCCACCAGCAGGCGCAGACGGCCGATGAGGGTGCTTTCCTCCATCACAGCCTGCTTATCCTCAAAGCGGAAGAGCAGATTGGCAGGGATGTACTCGCACAGGAAGGCGGGGTCGTTATTCGAGGTAACAGCAAACACCACGTCCTTGCTGATGCGGGGATTCATAGAAAGCACCGCGTCGAAGCTCGTTTTTACGTTGCGGAGCAGGGCCTCCGCCTCGGTCTCTTCCTCTGCCTTGATGGGGCGCACCGGAGCCGGCCGCACCGATGCCAGCAGGAAGCTGCCTTCGGTATCCAGCTCGGTGCGCTTGGCGCGGAACTTGCCCTCCACCAGAATGCGCACCAGATCATCCGAAACACGCATGACCTGCTTGATCTCGGCCACAACGCCGTACTGGTACATCTCCTCTGCCTTGGGGTCCTCAGCCTTCATATTCTTCTGCGCAATGAGGAACACCTCGGATTTATTCCGCACGGCCCATTCCACAGCGGCAATGCTCTTGTCACGTCCTACCTCAAAATGCAGCAGGTTGTTGGGGAACACCACCAGCCCACGCAGGGCAATGGCGGGAAGATGGAGGATATTGCGCTCCACCTTGACAGTCACTTTTTCAGACATAAACTCATACCTCCCAGCTGCCCCGCGCCAAAGTGCGCTATCCCGTGGGCAGTTTTTTTGTTGGGTAAAAATTCAGATTTGATTTATTATATCGGATTCCAGCCCCGGTTGCAACCAGGCAGCTCATCCTTTGCGGTTTTCCTGGATATTATAACCCAGCCGTCCCAGTGCAGGCAGCATGGCCCGCAGGGTGACACTGGTGAGCATTCCCATCACAAGGCCCAGCACCAGCATGACCGGTGCATAGTAAAGGGACACTGCTGTGGAAAGGATGACACTGGCTCCCAGCAGCTGGCCGATGTTGTGGGCCAGCGCGCCGCAGACCGACAGGATGAACCAGGTAGGCCGCAGCGGGCAGTGATAGTAGAGCAGCCACATCACCAGCAGTGAGAGCAGACCGCCGCAGAGGGAAAGAAAACCTGCCGTCCAGCCGGAGACCAGAAAGACGAAGAACGCCTTCAGCACATCCAGCACAAGGGCCTGTTTTGGCCCCATGAAGAACAGGGCATACATCACCACAATATTCGCCAGACCCAGCTTCATGCCTGGCAAAAGCCCGGGGATGACCAATGTGCCCTCGATGAAGGAAAGCGCCATCGCCAGAGCAAACAGCAGACCGGAAAGGGCGATGCTGTGCGTTTTTTTGTAATTGCGGCGGTTATGAGGCATCATTGTTCTCCTTTGCAGCGGATTATTCTTCATCAACAGCCTGTTCGTACTGCTCCTGCTCTTCCATTGCCTTTTCCCAGGCAGCAAACAGCTCCTCCTGATGGAAGCGCAGATCACTGAGCTCATCGCTCTTTTGGCGGAGCAGATCGGGGTCATTGTAGACCTCCGGGGAGTTGATTTCATTGTCAAGCTCCACTTCCCTTGCCCCGCAGGCTTCCATTTCATCCTCGCAAGCCTTGATCTTGGCCCGCAGCTCCGCGCGGCGGCGGCGCTGCTCTTTGCCGTAACCGGCCTTGGCGGGCTGATCCCCGGCTTTTTCCGGAGCGGCAGCAGGAGCGGCACGGCCCATCAGAGCATCGTAGCTCGGATACAGGGTGGCCTTGCCATCTTCCAGATAGAGGATGGGACAGCCCAGACTGTTCATCAGATGGCGGTCATGGGTGACCATGAGCAGGGTCCCAGTGTATGCCATCAGGGCTTCGGTCAGGTTCTCGCGGGTGTAGATGTCCAGGTGGTTGGTGGGTTCGTCCAGAAACAGCAGATTGGGCCGCTCCAGCACGATCTCAGCAAAGCGCAGGCGGGCCAGCTCGCCGCCCGAAAGTGCCTCGCAGGGCTTGAACACTGTCTCACCCCGGAAACCCAGCTTTGCCAGATGGCTGCGCACTTCCAGCTCCGTCATCCGGGGATACTTGTTCCAGATGACATCGATCACCCGGCCCTGTCCCAGACGGTTCTGCTGCTGGGCAAAAATGCTGGGCCGGGCTCCCGTACCCAGCCGTACCATGCCGCCGGAGGGGCGGCGCTTACCATCCAGCACCTGCATCAGGGTGGATTTACCCGCACCGTTGGGGCCTGCGATCACCAGCCGCTGACCCCGGCAGACCGTGTAAGTAAAGGGTTCCAGCAGGGTGCGCTCCCCGATCCTGATGGTCAGGTTCTTCATCAGCACCAACTCGTTCCACGGCTCCACATCATACTCAAAGCGGAACTTGAGCTGGTTTGTTTCATCCTTTGGTGCTTCCGTGATCTCCAGCTTTTCCAGCTGTTTGCGGCGGCTCTGGGCCATCTTGGTGGTGGAAGCGCGCACAAGATTGCGGTCTACATAATCCTGCAGCTTTTCAGCCAGTGCTACATCTGCATCGTGCTGCTTCTGGCGCAGGGCATCCGCAGCTTCCTTCTGGGGCAGATAGGCTGAGAAGTTGCCCTTATAAGTGGTCATGGTCTGGAAGGAGACCTCCCAGATCCTGGTGCAGATATTGTCCAGGAAATAGCGGTCATGGCTGACGACCAGCACGGCACCGGAATAGCCCTTGAGGTAATTCTCCAGCCATTCCATGGTGGCAAAATCCAAGTGGTTGGTGGGCTCGTCCAGAATCAGGACATCCGGCTTTTCCAACAGCAGCTTTGCCAGACGAAGGCGCGTCAGCTCACCGCCCGAAAGCACAGCGATATTCTTCGTCCAAGTATCCTGTGCAAAGCCCATACCGGACAGCACCTTTTTGATGTTGACATCCATATTGTAGCCGTCAGCGGCATCAATGATGTTCTGCAAGGCATCGTGCTGTTCCAGCAGAGAGGCATCCTCCGGGCTGGCGGCCATTCTGCGCTCCAGGATCTGCATCTGGGCCATGGCATCCAGCACATGGGCAAAGCAGGAACGCATCTCGCCATAGATATCCAACGTAGGGTCGAGCTTTGCATTCTGTTCCAGATAGCCCAGCGTCACACCATGGGTCACACTGAACTCACCCTCGTAGTCCGTATACTCGCCGGTCAGGATCTTCAGCAGGGTCGTTTTGCCTGCGCCGTTCTGGCCCACGATGCCGATGCGGTCCTCCCGTTCGACACTGGCCGTGACATCATGCAGGACGATCTTCTCGCCAAAGCTCTTGCCCAGCTTTTCCAAATGTATCAGCATTGTTCGTTTTCCAATCTCTCACACAGGCCGCACAGCATTACAGCTGGTGGCGGCGATTCTTCAGGCCCACATTGGCCAGTTCCTCCGGCTCCATCACCAGCGGGTAAAGCTCTTCCAGGCTGCTGATCTCATAGGTAGGCACGACCTTGCCGGGATTCTCGGCATGGTTGGGGTTATACCAGCAGGTATCCAGCCCGGCGTTCACACCGCCCTGCACATCACTGCTCAGGCTGTCGCCCACCATCAGCACATGCTCACGGTTCTCCACGCCCAGCGCACGGAGCGCGGCATCAAAAATCTTGCGGTTGGGCTTTTCGCTGTCCATTTTTTCAGAAACGAACACATCCTCCACAAAATCCAGAATGCCGGATTCCCGCACACGGCGGCTCTGCACCCGGTCAAAGCCGTTGGTCACCACAGCCAGTGTTGCCACTTCGGAAAGCTCCCGGAGCACGTCCAGCACGTTGGGAGATGTCAGGTCAGGGTGGGTAGAGAGCTGATCCAGATAGAATTTGTTCATCTCCACACCGTTGCCTGCGGCATTCACTGCCTTCAGAAAGCGGGTGAACCGCTCCCCCATCAGCTTGTCCCGGCGGATCTGGCCCTTTTCCAGCTGCCGCCAGAGCTCCTCGTTGATGGTGCGGTAGGTCTGCACCGTCTCGGCATCCGGCTCAATGCCGTACTCCCGCAGGGTGTCAGCCAGCGCCTTGTTTTCCGCTGCATCAAAATCCAGCAGCGTATTATCAGCATCAAACAGAACACAATAGTATTTTGCCATGGTTCGTTACCCCTCTTTCATACTTGTGTCATTTTCCGGGACGCTTGTCCCCGATCACCGGGGAATTTTTCCCAGATCAAAAGAACAGCGAGAAGCCAGCCCCGCCCCGGCAGAGCTGGCTTCCGGTTATTCCTGAACTATCTCATAGGTTTCATCATCGGTCTGCACCGGGGAATTGTCCGTGCACGGATCTTGCGCGGTGCAGGGTTTGTCAACGTTTCTGGGCATCTGCTCCTCGATCACGCCGTTGTCCACATTCTCCCAGTCCATTTCATACCAATCCACACTGCCATCGGTCACAGTTCCCTCACCGGGCAGCCCGGGGATCTTGATCTCTTCACAGAACATCCGGCTCCCTCCCTTCTGCCCAGCCTATGCGGGCAGACAGAAAAAGGTTTACCGGCTGGCTTCTGCTTCGGTGGAAGCGGAAGGCTCCTCTGCGGGCTCAATATCATTTTCAACCGAAGCGGAGACCGATTCACTGTTGGTCTGCTCTTTGGATTCCGTTTTGCTTTCAGAGGCAGCACTGCTGGAGGACGAAGTGCTCTCTGCCTTGCTCTCCGAACTGCTGTGAGAAGAAGAGGTGCTCTCGCTCTTGGATTCGCTCTTACTCTCACTTTCCGCCGTGCTGTGGGAAGAACTGCTGCTCGAGCTCTCAGACTTGCCGCTCTCCGAAGAGGACGCGGATGTACTGCCGGAAGAAGTAGAAGAGCTGCTGGAGCTTGAGCTGGAAGCGGGCTCCGGGCTGACCGTGATGGTCAGCGCATTGCTGACCACGGCGCAGTCGTTGTACACGACCACCGCATAGATCTTATAGCTGCCGCTGGTGATGGCCGAAGCGGACACGGTGACCGTTGTCTGGCCCGCGGCCTCCTTCACTTCCTGACCGTTGGCGAACCAATGCAGGTTTTCTCTCTTGGCATATTTACCCTCCAGCGCAGCCTTAAAGACATAGGAGCCGGCGGAAGCCTTGCCTTCCGAGATGTGAACGGAAGCAGCTGCAAACACGGCTGTCACGTCCAGATTCTGCTTGAAGCCGGTATCGGTACGGGTCTTGCTGGTCACGCCGTCGCTCCACTTGACGAACACATGGCCCTCCGCAGGGGTGGCCGTGACAGTCAGCGACTGGGATGCATCTGTGATGCCGTATGTCAGGCTGGTCTTGCCGCTCTCGTCCCCACAGCTCAGGGTGCCGCCGCCGCTCTTTTCCACCTGATAACGGGCCTCAAACTTGACGCTGGCAGTCTCAGAGCTGCTGACGCTTTCACTCTCGCTGGAAGAAGCGGGTTCTTCCGAGCTGGGGGCCTGCACCGCCGAGCTGGGGTTGGATACATATTCCAACGTACGGGTGGGGATATTATTGGTGTCCGGGCGGCGATCCTCGGTCTGGTAGGCGTGGGTGCGCAGATAGTTCAGCGCAGCCTTGAGACCAGCGCTCTTGAGGTGGATATCACCGTCCGTGTAGTAATCCGGCTGGCCGTAGCCATTTTCTCCCTTGAGAACCTCCGCCGTATTCAGAAATTTGACCCCCAGCTGTTCACACATGTTGAGCAGCGCCATGTTGAAATCATCGATCTTGGCCTGATCCATGTGGGGGTAATTGGAGTGATTCTCCGGGATAGGAGGCACCGTGTTCACGATGATATCGGTGTAGGGGTAAGCCTCCTGAATGGCCTGCACCAGCGCGGTATAGTTGCTGATAAAATCAGCCACCTCCATGCCGGTGTCGTTGGTGCCAAAGGTCATCACGACACGGCGGGACTTCATTTTTGCCACCGCCTGTGCGATGGTGTAGTGGGTGGTGTCATTCTTAAAGGTGACGATTCCATCGTTCAGGGCCACCTGGGTGCCAATGCCCTCCTTGGCGCAGAACTGCTGCAAGGAGATCAGACCGTTGTTATACAGACGCACGGTGTTGGAATCTCCCAGAAACAGGGTGCTGTCCAGATATTCCGTGCCCGCATCCGCTGTTTCAGTCAGCAGAGCGCTGGAGGTGTTATCGATCTGATAGTGATTGGCAAGATCTGTGCTTTCACCGTCCCCGGTGGTGTCCGTCGGCACAGAGTCTGCGGGTGTGCCGGGCGTTTCCGGCTTTCCCCGTTTGAGCAGGGTCAGGGTGATGCCTACGGTCAGCAAAGCCGCCAGTGCGCAGACCACACAGACCAGAACGGCCTGCCGCTGCAGCGATGTCATAGACTGTTTGTCCGATTGATTCTTATGATTCATGTTATATTCACCACTTATCCTATCGTTCAACCGTTTGCACGGCAGGCCAGGAGCTTGTCCGTCAGTTCTTCACAACTTTCCGCCAGCAGCACCGGGCCAAAGGGCTCCAGTTCTTCCCTGCTGCCGTAGCCATACAGGGCACCGGCGGCATCCAGCCCGCAATCGGCGGCACCGCGCATATCATCGTTGCGGTCGCCCACCATCAGCACCCGCTTGCCCTGTACACAGGGCTGGGTGAGAACATAGCGCACCACTTCCGTTTTGGTATCCCGGCTCTCATCCATGGACGCGCCGCCGATGAAATCAAAGTAAGGGGCCAGTCCCTGTTCTTCCAGAATGGGGGTCACGACCACAGTCGGCTTGGAGGTTGCGGTGCAGAGCACAAATCCTGCCTCCTTCAGGCGGCGCAGCATCTCTGCCGCACCGGGGTAGGCCGTACCCTCATGGCTGCCCTTTTCGCGGTAACTCTCCCGATAGAGCTCAGTGGCCTCCTCGATTTTTGCAGGGTCAGAAAAATGCTCTCCAAAGCTCTTGCGGAGCGGCGGCCCCAGATAGCGCCGCAGGTTCACATGGGTGACATCCACGCCCATCTTGGTAAAAACTTCTTCCAGTGTATTCAGGATGCCGGGGGCGGAATCGATCAGGGTTCCGTCCACGTCAAATAAGATCACGTCATAGTGCTGCAAGTTCGTTTCCCTCTCTTTCACACATATACACGGTATAGTATAGCACAGAATTGCGTTTTCAGCAATTCCAACAAATCGTTTTTGCACTTTTTATACAAATCGGTCACAATCTGGCCTTAAAACGCAAAATGCCTGCCCGCCAGAATGCGGACAGGCAGGGGATCATGCAGGCTTATTGGTCTGCAGCGCCATTATCAGCGGAGGGATAATAGAGGTTATTGGAGATAAACTCCAGCTTTTCCTTCAACACCAGCTCCAGATTTGCCACGGCGTGCACCATGTTGGTGGCCGAATCGTTCACTTCCAGCAGCTTGCACAGGTCGATCTCGTTCATGGCAAGTGCAGTTTTCATCTTCTGGCTCTCGGCGCAGAGGATGTGGCTCAGAGCACTTTCCTGCAGCGCGATACTTTCCATCAGATCGATCACAGCCTGACTCAGGGTAACACGGGGCAGGGCCGGACATTCCAGCGTGGTGGGACAATTGATCGTTGCCATAGGGGACTCATCCTTTCTATATAAGGTGTACCCCATCCTATGTCCCCTGCCGTGCAGCCGTTACTGCTTTTTCTCCTGTGCAGAGATCTTTTCAATTACGCTCTGGTAACCGCCGGTTCCGTATTGGATACAGCGATTGATACGGCTGATGGTCGCCGTGCTGATCTCTACCTCTTTCACGATCTGGTCATAGGTGCGGCCGCCAAGCAGCAGCTTTGCCGCTTCCAGCCGTTGTGCCATATCGGAGATCTCCTTTACTGTGCACAGATCCTCAAAAAAAGCATAGCACTCCTCCCGGCTCTCAAGGCTCAGGATGGCATCGAACAGTGCATCTACGGTCTCGTTTTTTCTGGAATTTTTCTCAGTCATTGCGGTCTCCTCTGCGGCAAACGCCGGAACTTCTGACAGAAAGAATCATATCATGTTATCACTTTAGCACACGAAAGTGTGAAAGTCAAGTCTTTTGCGTGAATCGTTTTCAATTCAGCATGTCCACAGTTTTCTTCTCTTCACAAGTGAAATAAAATCACCTAAAATTTTTTGCCTGATTTTCTGTCGAATTAGCACATCCTCTGAACTGCTCCGAAATATATTGACAAATTATGAAAATGGGGATAAAGTATACACAATTTTCAGGCAAAGGAGCCACAGCGTGACCTCTTTGCCGCATGAAAAGCAAAGGAAAGAGGTAAAAGAAATGAACACGCTGGTCATCGTTTTGATCGCAGCCGTGTGTCTGTTTGGTGCTTACACCCTCTACGGACGCTGGCTGGCAAACAAGTGGGGCATCGATCCCACCGCCAAGACCCCTGCGGTCGTCCATGAGGACGGCCGGGATTACGTTCCCACCAACGGCTGGACCGTTTTTGCACATCAGTTCAGCTCCATTGCAGGTGCCGGCCCTGTTACCGGTGCCATTCAGGCTGCTGCCTTTGGCTGGCTGCCTGTTCTGCTGTGGGTCCTGCTGGGCGGCATCTTCTTTGGTGCTGTTACCGACTTCGGCGCTCTGTATGCTTCTGTAAAGAATGACGGCAAGTCCATGGGTATGCTGATCGAAAAGTATATCGGCAAGACTGGCCGCAAGCTGTTCCTGCTGTTCTGCTGGCTGTTCTGCGGCATCGTTATTGCAGCGTTTGCTGACATGGTCGCCGGCACCTTCAATGCTTATGGCGCGGACGGCGCTCTGGTGGACGCTGCTCAGACCAACGGCGCTGCCGGCATGGTCTCCATCATGTTCATGGTCTTCGCTGTGGTCTTTGGCCTGATCCAGAAGAAGTTCAACTTCTCCGGTTGGAAGGAGAGCGTCATCAGCATCGTTTTCATCGTGCTGTCCTTTGTCATTGGCGCAAATCTGCCCATCATCCTGGGCAAGGCCGCATGGAGCTATATCACCTTCGTTTATATCTTCTTTGCCGCCGTGCTTCCCATGTGGCTGCTGAAGCAGCCCCGGGACCACATGACCACCTTCATGTTCGTTGCCATGATCGCAGGCGCTGTGGTTGGTCTGGTCGTTGCACACCCCACCATGAATCTGCCCGTTTACACCGGCTTCACCAACGAGAAGCTGGGCACCATGTTCCCCATCCTGTTCGTCACCGTTGCCTGTGGTGCAGTTTCCGGCTTCCACAGCTTGGTCTCCTCCGGTACTTCCTCCAAGACCGTTGAGAATGAGAAGGATATGCTGAAGGTTGGCTATGGCGCAATGATTCTGGAGAGCCTGCTGGCTGTTCTGGCCCTGTGCGTTGCCGGTGCTGCCGCTGCTGCGGACGGCACCCCCGCTGCAGGTACCCCGTTCCAGATCTTCAGCCGTGGTGTTGCCGGTTTCTTTGAGATGTTCGGCGTTCCCGCTTATGCAGCAACGGTCTTTATGACGATGTGTGTTTCCGCTCTGGCCCTGACCAGTCTGGATGCTGTGGCCCGTATCGGCCGCATGAGCTTCCAGGAGCTGTTCAGTGTAGACGACATGGAGCACGCTGAGGGCTGGCGCAAGCTGTTCTGCAACGTCTACTTCTCCACCTTCCTCACTCTGGCTTTCGGCTTCCTGCTGACCAAGATCGGCTACGCAAACATCTGGCCCTTGTTTGGCTCCGCCAACCAGCTGCTGAGCGCTCTGGTTCTGGCTACCCTGTGCGTTTTCCTGAAGGTCACCGGCCGCAGCAACAAGATGCTGTTCCCCCCGCTGATCATCATGCTGTGCGTCACCTTCACCGCTCTGGTGCAGCGCCTGATCGCCATGGTCAAGGCCATCAGCACCGCCGCTTCTGTCAGCATTCCTGCGGGCGAGACCACTTGGGGTGCCGTGTTCATTGCCAACGGCCTGCAGCTGATCCTGGCTGTCCTGCTGATTGTTCTGGGTCTGAACATTGTGTTCCACTCCTTCTCTGCTTACAAAAAGGCTGAGCACAACAGCGAGGCCAAAATCTGAGGTTTTCACGGTTTGACCGTAAAACGATAAAAATCTCCCACTGACGACATCGAACCCCGTCAGTGGGAGATTTTATTTTATCCTTTTCAGGTCACAGCATCTTCACCATGATGATCTCATCCCGGTAGGTGCCGTCTTTCAGTTTAAAGGCCCGGGGCTGGATGCCATAGCGCTCAAACCCAAACTTCTCATAGAGATGGATGGCACGGGCGTTATCGCTGTACACCCCCAGTTCCAGCTGTTCGAAGCCGTTGGCGCGGGTCTGGTCAATGGCCAGCTGCATCAGATAACTGCCCAGACCGCAGCCCCAGTAATCTTTCCGTACGGAGATGCCCATTACGGCACGATGGCGATATTTGATATGCGGCCGCACTTGTGCAACACCAAACTCCCCCACCAGCTTTTCTCCGGCAAAAGCGCCCACCTCAAAGTTCACAGGGCTTTCCACGCAGCCTGCGAGCCCGTTCCGCATCGCTTCCAGACTCGCTCCTTCCTCCGGGTATCGGGCCATAAAATGTGTTTCGCTGTAGATTGCATTGCGGAATGCACTCAATGCCTCCGCATCATCGGCGCATAAGCTGCGCACCGTCAGCACTTCCCCGTTGGGCCGTGTGAACGTTCTGGGTTCGATCTTCATGTTTCTCTCTCCTCTTCTTTCAGATATGTGCTCGCTCCCATTCCTGCAGAACAGCCAATTGCAGCTCGGTATGGAACCAGTGCTCTCCTTCTTCCATGATGGTCAGATGCGCACCTGTCCGTTGTTTGAACTGCTCAAGCACTGCCCTGGAAGTCAGGTTATCCCTTGCGCCATAGAGCACTTGCGTGGGCGCTTTCCTGCGGTAGGGATGCTCCCTCACCCAGCAGAGATACTGCCACGACAACGTCTCATCGAAATCCGTGGAAATCTCCCCTACTTCTTTCAACTGGGCCTCACTCACATTTGCCCACTGCATCATATTGGTGATCAGATCTTCCATATCTACTATTGGTGAGAGCAAAAGAGCACTCCGCAAAGGCTTTTCCTGTAAGGCCAACATGGAAAACCAGGCTCCAATACTTGTAGCCCGCAGCGAAATATTCTTCCAACGCTCTGCGGCATAGGAATAGACCGCTTCCAACTCTGGAACCGCCACCCACGGCAGCAGCTTCTCGGAGCTGCCCCTGCGCTCTCCATGTTCGGGCAAATCAACAGCAAGAACCTGATATCCTGCTGGGCAGGCAAGCTCTGCAAAAGGCAGGGCTTCTTCTTTGCATCCCATTTTGCCATGGACATAGAGATATACTTTCCGGCTTTCTTTCCCGTACAGCAAAGCAGGAATACCGCTGATCTCAAGTTTCTGTGTTTTCATCGTAACATCTCCTGTCAGATGCCGCCTTCCTTTTTTCGGTACAGCGGCTGGTTGAGATTCTTCACTTCCAGCTTTCTCTTCATTGTAATTGTTCCTATGATAACACACTTCCCGTTCAAACACAAACAAAAAGAGCTGTGACACCCTGTTACAGGTACCACAGCTCTTAAATTCATTCAGTCAGACTGAATTACTTCACCATGCTTGCGACTTCAGCAGCGAAGTCGTCAGAACGCTTCTCCAGGCCCTCGCCCTTGACGAAGTGGGTGAACTTGATGACCTTGATCTCGCCGCCCAGATCCTTAGCGACCTTAGCGGTGTACTGAGCAACAGACAGATCGCCGTCCTTGACGAACTCCTGATCGACCAGGCAGTTCTCCTTGAAGTACTTCTTGATCTTGCCCTCGATCATCTTCTGCTTGACAGCGTCGGGCTTGTTGGCGTTCTTGGGGTCGTTAGCCATCTGAGCCAGCAGGATCTCCTTCTCCTTGGCAACGACCTCAGCGGGGACAGAAGCCTCATCGACGTAGCTGGGGTTAGCAGCTGCGACCTGCATGGCGATGTCCTTGCCATAAGCAGTGAACTCGTCCTTGCTGTCAATGTCGTTGGTGGTCTCGAAGTTGACCAGGATGCCGTGAGTGCCGCCGCCGTGGACGTAAGCAGAGCAAACGCCCTCGTAACGGACGAAACGACGGATCTTGATGTTCTCCTTGATGACCAGGATCAGGTTCTTCAGAGCCTCGTCAACGGTCTCGCCAGCCTCGGTCTTGCAAGCCATCAGAGCCTCAACATCAGCAGGGTTCTGCAGCATGACGACCTTGGTTGCTTCCTTGACGAAATCAACGAACTTGTCGTTCTTGGCAACGAAGTCAGTCTCAGCGTTGACTTCGATGACAACACCGACCTTGCACTTGGGGCAGTAGTCAGCGTAGACCATACCCTCGGCAGCAACGCGGCTTGCCTTCTTGGCAGCAGTAGCCAGACCACGCTCGCGCAGGATCTCAATAGCCTTCTCGAAGTTGCCGTCAGCCTCAGTCAGAGCCTTCTTGCACTCCATCATGCCGCAGTCGGTCTGCTTGCGCAGTTCCATAACGTCCTTTGCAGAAATAGCCATTTTTGTAGTCTCCCTTACACGTTATTTCACGGGTTTGTTCTGTACAGCCAGAAATCAGGCGTTGGCAGCTTCCTCAGCGGGAGCCTCCTGGTTGCCCTGCTTGCCTTCCAGAACAGCGTCAGCCATAGCGCCAGCGATCAGCTTGACAGCGCGGATAGCGTCGTCGTTGCCGGGGATGACGTAATCGATCTCGTCGGGGTTGCAGTTGGTATCAACGATAGCCACGATGGGGATGTTCAGCTTGCGAGCCTCAGCAACAGCGATGCGCTCCTTGTGAGGATCAACGATAAACATAGCCTTCGGCAGGGTCTTCATGTTCTTGACACCGCCCAGGTACTTGTCCAGCTTCTCCATCTCCAGCTCGAGCTTAGCAACTTCCTTCTTGGGCAGCAGCTCGAAGGTGCCGTTCTCCTTCATCTTAGCCAGCTGATCCATACGGTCGATGCGCTTACGGATGGTACGGAAGTTGGTCAGCATACCGCCCAGCCAGCGAGCGTTGACATAGTGCATGCCGCAGCGCAGAGCCTCGTCACGGATGGACTCCTGAGCCTGCTTCTTGGTGCCGACGCACTG